>Ga0209671_1007253_pt1 | contig 11487 bp, 5 predicted proteins | sample WorMetHERISLAND2_2_FD_187401 | JGI IMG/M metagenome (GOLD analysis project Ga0209671, IMG submission 187401) | Marine gutless worms symbiont microbial communities from Max Planck institute for Marine Microbiology, Germany - Olavius geniculatus... | ecosystem: Host-associated > Annelida >...
GAGGACATATACCGATACAGTTGTGAGCGTCTCGGCCGAGTCGAAAGCCCACGAGACACGAGCACGAGTAGTTTCCGTGTGTGTTATGACAGTAATGTACGCAGCCAGCATTCTCATATTCACACTCGTTGTGATCTGATCACCCGGATACATACACAAACGAATGTGCCCAATGTACGACATTGTAGAACGTACGAAAGCGACAAACAAACGCGGACTCGAATAATGTTAAAAGAAAGATCTGGTATTTACTATGGCGCTTCTTACATAAGTCAGACTCGTGACCAGAAGCGCTTTACAATCTCGGAAGTGGCAGCTGATTGGCATGAGCTAATGATACCGCAGCACACTATGCGGCCATCCATTACCCGCGTCAGCGAAAAATATCATTAGACCCACAGTTTGCAGCTGGCAGACATACCACTACGATCTCAATCAGCCACACTAGGCTTTCACCCCGTATTGGGTAAGCTGAAACTCATTGCCCATCCCGATGAGGGAAGGAGGCAGAGTTGACCCGAGGAGGCAACGTTCTCAAATTAACTTGCAAATAACCGGCGGTAAAAATCGAACCGTGACTTGAAAGTTACGGGTCGAAACCAACCACTAGAACGCGTGCAGTTTTCAGCTTTTATGTCATAACTGTATCACAAACATTTATCCACTTTCAAAATTATGTCACCGAAATACTCTGTAGCACGCCCAAAATGCGACGTTATAACACTACATCATAAAATTATACAGCTTTAGAATAAGTGAGTTAAAATATAAGTTAACTTTTTTGTATTTTGAAACTGACGAGGCCTTTGAGAATAATATAACAGGGCTTATATCAGCCTCGTCCATTCATCTTGCTTCCAAAAATAACGAAAACGAGATAAGTAAAATATATAACGATTGGTGCAATCTCAAAAGTTCGTAAACTCAATTCGGATAAGTACAAACAGTCCGCACTATGCAGTTGAGAGGTTTTGTTCTAAAAAATGACGAAAAAAGACAAAATAAAAATGATAGCAGTGAAAAATATGAAATGCATACCTGGAAATAATGTGAGTGATGATAGGTGTTGAAATGTAAACTGTGTAACACAAATAAGTCGATTCATCACTAAATATTTGTTACGCGTCTATAGTTGTCAATCATCATCAAGTTCTATTACAACATGTAGAATACGATCACCATGGAGACGACACTGACCGACACAGATTTTTCCGTTGCCATAGAAACCTTGTTTACATCTGCAGCGATACGCCTTGGTAGTGTTGTGACAAACAGCATCCGCATGACACTGACTGCGACCCGACCTACATCGGTCAGCTGCAAACAACCACATTCAACATTGGTCAACAGTCTGCCTGCTCACAGCTCGGTGATGTGAAGGGCTAACTAACTCTTTTTAGCCATATCATTTATAACAAGTAATTTGAGCAAAGCTCATAAGACGCGCGACAGCCTTAACAGTTCCTGTTCTCACATTGTCTTGGTCTATCTTTAGCCATTTCGTCGCAATTCACTCTTGAAATGTGCGCTGCAGCCAAAAAATGCAAAAAAAAATCGCCAAAACCTTTCTTTTGGGGGTTCAAGGTCGTTCACGGTCATCAATGTTAATAAAGCTAAAAAGCCCGTGACTAGTGCTTGTTATGATAAGCAACATGACTGTGCCTATCTGCAACCGTTTTCACACTAGGCAAGCCAATAGCGGCAAAATAACTTCTTTCCAGGAGGTACCTTTCTTTGACGCCCTTGTTCGAGTGGAACCCCCTCACCCAGGGGCACGAAATTTTGTCACGAAAACTTAAGAGTAGTCGTGGCAGCATATACAGTGAAGACTTTGTGATTTTAGCTTGCACCGTTTTGATAGGGCTCAAGGGTGTTACAAACAAACGAACGGACAGACGGACGGACAGACAGACACCTCGACGATGGCTAAGACGTGCAAAGCATTACATGCTCTCGCGCGTGAAAAAAGCACTCAGATATTTCAACCTTTTGCCGTCAACTACAACTGCATTTTAGTTTGCAGTTTCCTTAACACATTATCAGCCTATGCACTCAGTGTGCTTTTCAAAATACGCGTTTATGTCTGACTCTCTCCAAGAATTGCGCGACGCATACCCTCGGCAGTAAACAAAAAATGATTTTTAAATATTCCGGTGGTGATCCGAGCGCCACCAAAATCTAATTTAGGCCTACTTTGGTCACGTAATACACCTCCAAAGATTTACCAAAATCCGGCGTTAAAATTCTTGAGCAGACTGTATCTTGCGAACAGACAATCAGACATAAAGTCAGATATTGCTGAAAAAACACAACCTGTACTTTTTGGCGGAGAAAATAAATGGCGTTGGCGTTGATGCACTATATAAATTTAAGTTCTACTTACTGACTTACTAACTTATATACTTACTTCATTTATAGCCCACTGCAATAAGCAGGTATTTCAACAACAGAACTCTTATCTTCGGTTTTGTTTCTGGTGCGCACGCTTATAGCAGTCTGTCTTGATCTTGTAAATGCGGCCTTGTATGCTTACGATTACTATTTTAGTTTGCTGGCAAACGCTGAAAACAATGTTCTCTGCCAATGCGCTTAATTTAACTTTTACAATAAATATGTCACTGGCAAAACGTTTTCACAGTCAGTAACAAAATCACAACAGTACTAATAATGTACAGCAATTAAATGTATACGATGAGTCAGAAAACACGACGGAATACACTCTTGTCGTGTCCACATCTTCGCCAGATATTGACCGACTTTGAAAACTATTTCAGTGTTCTCCGTCAGACTTGGCAGAAGATTTGCAACAAAAAGATCATAATTACAAGTTTCCACCACACCTCAAAAATGTCGTTATATTACCTTTATTATGTTAGCGCTGTAAACTAGCATATATTGCAAACTTTCTTGACTTATGATGTACTTTATTTTCACAATTTTTAATCCAACTTTGACCACGATTTATACAGGCTATGTCTGTAGCACGAGCGACTTTCGCAGCGGCCCATTTCGAGAAAACACGTAGGCTAGACTATACGGACTGCGTGAAGAAGGGGCGGAGAACAGTTACTGTAGGCGTGTCTCTGACAGCAGCACGGAATGTCTTCCTGGTAGAAAACCCATCAGAACCAACCGCATCAATCACGTTGCCAAGGTGCCAACGATGTCAGCAACTCAACTGACCGAGAGAACGCCGCCATGCAGCAAACAACATACGACCGTTCATACACATCGCGTGCCAGCGAGCAGTCTGGTACGTTGTACACACGGAAGCAAAAACACGCCAGATACATAGACAATGCAGTCGTTTCCGGTCTGTCGGCAGAATGCTGCGCGCCGGCACGGGCGTCCATCCCCCGTCAGCGTCAGGAAGCAATCTCCCCCCAAGTCGCACCAAGCCATCAACCCAACCACTTTAGGCTCTCCAGTTCAGCGCAAACATATGAAGACTTCGTTCTAAAAGCCCTATAACCTAAGTCGACTTATTTGAATTGATCGATTAACCGACTTTTCGCGCGGAAGCGTTTACTTAAACAATCTCAGCAACAAAACAACGAACATCCGGTCAGCTACGAGTATGAGGAAACGCTCTAAGCTTAAAACCTATCTCGCGGCAATAGATTTTCAACATTGGGGGGATTTAAATCAACAATATATTTGCCACCAGAAGATTGTCCACTCCGACTTTTTTTTCAGGAAGCATCCTGCTTCCGCCGGCCAATGGAGTGGACACCCTGCGCGCCAATGTGGTATCCGTCAGTCTGTCTGTCAGTCTGTCTATAGATCTGTTGTCAAGCTGACAAGTGGCGTGTTAGTGTTTGTAACTGAGAGCATGATGCCGGGGTCACGCGGTACACGTGACGTACAGAGACTGCAGCACATAGCATCTTGACGACGTCTTATCAGTTATACAGCAGTCTGTTTCCCGGTGTAAAGGCTTAACTGTGTGTACAGTGTAACCAACATAACCCCGCAGATGCTGTGTGATTGAAGTCTGTTTTAGCACTGGCGTCTGCAATCAGGCAATAGTGACCCTGACTTGGATTTAGTGTAAAAACAAGGGGAAAAGGCAGGGAAAAGGAAAAGAAAACAATTGTCACTCACCTTTTGCCCCCACCCCCAAAAAATTAGCCTGTCGTAAAAATTTTCTTTTCTTAGATAAATGCGCTTGTCTGAAAGTTGTCTGGGATGCAATGTCCAGTGTGCATGTGCATACATTAATCATTCAGGGCCACCTGCGCATTTACATACAGTTAGTCCAAAGTTAATTTCAGTGATAAGTCTACTTTTAAACACAAATTTTGTTGTCGGACATTTGCAGCTGTTTGTCGGAAAATTGCAACTAAACTTCATTTCTCTCAACAAATGTTTAACCGATGACGCTGCTGGTAAAAATGGCTAAAACTTGGCTATTTTCAGATAAATAATTTTTAAATTTCCAGAAACCCTGTAGTCCTTGATAGGTCTTTTTGTCTCGAAGATAATGGCAAAATATTTGGCCATATTGCCAGCCATAGACACTTAATACGCGCGCCGATATAGCAAAACACGAGTAATTGCTACACAAAAGCTATTACGATTGAGCAGCATGATATCCAATTGCATTGCAACATTCGTACCTCGGTAACGACTGCGAGTTCTAAGCCTGACGGCGGCACTTGACTGCACGGCACAAGCCAACATCACCATGGCAACGACGACGCCAAGTGAGAAGCACCTGCCCGCTGCCATGACAACGTGACGTCACCAGCATACAACACGCGCTCTGCTGGCGATACACAGCATTATCATTTGCTCTTCTCTGCACTATTTGGTGTCATCGTCTTCGTGCCTGTCGCACGTGATTTTATTCTCGAATATTTCCTGTTAATTAACAGCGATTTAACAAGCTGATAACAACCGGAGTCTGAACGTAAATCAACCAGCGCTTGGTAAGGCTACTAGCGTATTTATGCGCTTATACGAAACTGCAGATCAGTCAAGACATTCGCTATAGCTGCACTATACGACCAGATAACGAACACATCGCTGTTGGTCGATCGTCGCTTTCCTGCTGCTACTGCTGCTGCGGCTTATCTCGAAGCCACATCGTAGCAGCAGTGCAGCTGCAGCAACAGTATCCATGGAGACACACATCCACGTGGGCGTAGCCATGGCCACGGCGCCCGAGAGCAACATAATGGCCAGCTGAACCGGCGCAGTCAGGAATTATTTCGTCTCAGGTTGATTGCAGTGGAAAAGAAACAGAAAGCTACCTGATGCGGCGAGTTTTTGCGTCGTTCTCACGGACAAATCAATTTACCGACGATTGTTAGCCTACCGTTGCGATGAGTTCAGCTGACCAGTTCCCCCAATCAGCAGGCAACAACCGTTGTCGCAAATTATCAAAAACGTCCAAAACTTTGAACCAAGAACCAGTGATGTGATGCCTCAAGGCAGTGCCTCGCCTCGAGGCCGCCTCGAGGCAGATTTTTACTGCCTTGCTCTTGGTCTTGGCTTTGGCTTTGAAGGTTGATGTCTTGGCCTTGGCCTCTGTCTTGGAGGTTAGTGTCTTGGTCTTGGTCTTGTTACAAGACCGAGACCAAGACTCATGAGCAAGATGCAACACAATACGCACTAGATAAATCATTGTGATATATATTGATATAAAATCGAAAGTTTACTTGTAATTTCTTACACACTTTTGGGCAAATAATTTACTTAGGTCTATTTGAGCCTTAACGTACAGTGTATATGAATTTCTACGCATTAGTTTAAATTGAAACTTTTCGCTGACACTGAATACCGTTGCTTTAGGCCGCTATTTTCTCGCCTCTTCAATGTTCATGCTACATCAGCGTTTGCAGAATGAGTTTCTCACAGGGCAGCATTATAATGCACCCACACCGTTCAAATTAAGACTCTGTGGTGGAGAATCTGATGTTCCGAAAATAAGGGGTTTTAGTGATTTTTTGGCGATTTCCGGCTGCGAGACACATTTTAAGTGTGAATTGCGACGAAATGGCTGAAAATAGACCAAAACAACTTGTGTATGAAATTTTCAGCACTAAACGTAAATTTTAGCAGTCCAAGTCTCGACCCCGTAGGTTCAATGAGGCCGGCGCAGACGGGCGTGAAAAACAGCTGCACCCCCTGAAAGTGGTTATTTTACCGCAATTATCTCGTGTAGCGTGAAAACGGTTGCATATAGGTACAGACGTGCTGCTAAACATAACAAGCACTGGTGACAAGCTTTTTATTGGGGTCAACGATGATGACCTTGAATGACCTTGAATTTACAAAATAGGAGTTTTAGTGATTTTTTTGCAATTTCCGGCTGTGACACACATTTTACGAGTGAATTGCGTCGAAATGGCTAGAGATGAACCTGGACAACCTGCGTATGACATTTTTAGCATAGAGCGTACATTTTTAAGAATCTAAGTTTGGATTTCTTAAATTCAAGAAGTCTTCCGTACGGAGGCCTCAGATTTAAGTACTCTTTCAAAGTGCATTAATATCTTTTTGCTGTAGGCCTACACCGATTGCCAAAGTGGCAGGACCGCTGCTATCGCGCGTCACGTGAGCTTTGCTCAACTTACTTGTACTCAATAGTATTCATGGTACTTGCTGTCATAAGACGCTGGATATATACTCGCATAGATTAGACATCCAAATTTGCAGGTAGATAGCCTGACACAGAAAGACTGTCGGATTCTGCCCAGGGCGCCTCTCGGGTTTTTTTGTCAATTTTACGCACGGTGCTTGCTCGCCTAGAAGAGTCTCGATGGACGCGCCGGTAATGCGGTGTATGAAGTCGGAGAGTAGTTTGAGGATTTCGCCCTGACAAAATTGTTAGCTGACCCACAAAAGCCAATTATGTATAATATATGCAGAGGGTTCGATGGGATAAGCCGACGACGGCAGCATCGAATCAGATAGACATCGTCATCATCAGATAGCGTCGACGACGACGACTGCAAATGGACCACGGGTACGCGTTGTGGAGAGGCGACACGAGGGGGGGTGCGAGCCGTCCTCTAGTTTTTAAAGGGCAAAAAACGCATTCCCTACTACTCGACTGAAATCCAGGTAAGAGCTAAGCAGCCATCGTTGTGTTTGAAACATTTTTGTACTGGCCTACTGATTTCTGCCTCTCCGTCTACAACTGTTCGTAATTTAACTTTACAGTAGTTTATGCAGTCGTAAAAATTACAAGTTTACAGTAAACGTTACCTACATTTTTGTACGCATAATTGTCACAGTTGTAAAGCAAAACGCAAAACACGATGCAAAAATTCAAGCAAAATTTTGCCTTGTGCACCTAAGTTCCAAACGTCTCCCAGTTCTTCGTAAGACTTAACTCCTGAAATGGACGGAGGAGACCTAGCAGCCCTCCAGCCAGCCAGCGGCTATAGATCGTGTCCAGTACATTCATATGACCACTGCGGCTGACCGCTGACCACTGAGACCTGATAGTGAAGTGGCGGCGCTTATATTACTTCCACGTGCGGCCAAATAACTCATCCGCAAACGCGCTCGTCGCTTGCCGCTAGCTAGCATCACAGCAACCGCCCGACGATCGACAGGCACTTCACTTCAGTGGCGTGTCCAGACCAGGGTTGAAAAATTGGTCCACAAATCTAAAATTTTTTGTTTTAAAAACCTTTAAAAAACTTTGAAAGTACAATTTCAAGTTTGTAAAGTTTTTTTGTTTGTTGTGAAATTTACTATATGTCATATTTCATTTCATAGTTCAATCCTGATTTTTGAGTTATGACGTCAATCACGTCATTATGTCGTTCACTCATAACAAGGTCTATAAAATTTTTTCCTGGGTCGTAATTTCGTGTACGGTATTCATTGGACACTTAACAAGAAAACCTTTAAAAATCTGTTAAAACTTTCAAAAAAACCTTTACAAACCCTAAAATCTTAAAAGTTTTTTTGAAACTTGAGCTTCTTCCACTCTGGTCTAAAGGTACCGTCTTTTTACACTGTCTATACGAAACTGCCCAAAATTTTCACGTTGTTCAAGGTCGATTATTTTTTATCTCATCTAAAAAAGCGTATGCCACTTCCTATTAGTGATTAATAATAACCGTAGCCCTATCTGTCACCGTTTCCGAGATATGACCAGTTTTCCGTTGAAAAATGCACATTTTTTCTGCTTCCCTCCCTTCAACCCCAAATTTAAAAATGTTTTCTTTGCACTGCATCCCCCAAATTTTGTACGTAGAGAGACTTGACATAAAGCTAATTATTCGTGCAAAAACTTTTCTCCTACAACCTAAAGCTTAGCCACAATACATCATCCGTTACAGACAGACGGACGGACACACGACAACTCGTACCACAGACGCCTAATATAGCTGTAGCGCGTCAATAAACTATTCAGTTATTTTACAAAATAAACTATAATACATGGCCTACTAGTACTTTGATTTTCATTTATGGCGGTATTAATATTAAGTTTGACTTTTATCATTTTTACCGGCCACCGCATTACTTCGTAGACCGCTTGCGACTGCGTAATGCGCGTATACTTTACGAGCCACCACGAAGCGACCTCTCGTGAATCAGAATGTAATTCCCGTATACAGTACCGTATGTTCTCGTTTGGACTGGATGTCTAGAACAGAAACTTGTCATTAATAATGGCAGTCGTGGACTAGTTCACTTCTCTTGTCATTACGTTGACGTTTTGATAAGCCGTATTACAGATTTTGCCCGTCCGTCTGTCCGTCCGTCCGTCTGTGAGTCTGTCTCGTTCAGGTTCCTTTAATTTCCATCTTGAAAACGCAGGGATGTGGGTGGTCTCGGTCGTGACGTCGTTTCTCGGTCTCGTCTGGGTCTCAGCCCAAAAAATCTCGGCATCTCTAGTCTCGAGTTATATTGCATTGGACCGATAATTTTTAGTTTCACGCTATTGTCCATTCAAGTCAATATCGAACTCGCGTTCCATTTCACGTGATGCAAACGTCTGCTACACAACTCATTATCAAGATTCGATAGATCGACATCAGTCGAGACAGTATAATGCCTTCATTGGTTGCGACTCGATTTTGCAAGGTCTGTCTCTCTTTTTGAGGGCACCGAAATAGCCTGTAGTATAACAGACTTAAATAGGCCTACGACAAAACTTGGAGAACATTCGTGCTAATAAGCCTTACTGATAAACTCTGGATAATAATAGGCCTATTGGCGCACGCGTTACCCGTGCGATATTGTAGTGCGCGCCGTCTTGTTGAAAGATAAAGCCACCTGAAAGAAAAATGTTACAGACTGGAACGCAAAATTAAACTAAATCGACTGTCATATCCGCAGTCTTGGTGCTGCAAATAACTTCCACCGTCAAATAATAACGGTTATAACAAAAAACACATATCTAAAATCTAACGTACTGCAGCTTTAATATTTTAAATGCCAAAATATATTGATTGTACACATATAACACATTATTAACTGACCTTATTCACTAATCAACTAAAAACCTTCTATTTTTTTCAGATGATGTGTTTTAGTGTCATTTTAAAATTTGTGACCATATAGGTATATGGTACGAAAAACGATCGAGGCTACTCGGCCAACCCTCCATGATTTTTTACATTGTAGGCCTATTCGTTTTGCGCAACAATAAAACCGTTATGCCCTCCCGCCGTAACTCGCCTTTATGATTGAAGAATATCAACGCAGTGCACCGGAAGCTCCTGCGGATTTGGGATTTCAGTTCGCGTTTCACTCGTCACTGGCTACTGATGCTGCGGCCGCATTCACGGAGTCAGTCACTCACCTCAGTCACCTCGCCAGCAGAGTCCGAAGGCGTCAATTACAGACCATTGAGAGCATTCAGCCAGCAAAGCTGATGTGAACTAGCCCGGCCCAACGGCAGCAAAATTCTCGCACGTGTAAATATTTAGTCTCCGCGGCCGGCGAGCTGCAGTCTTTTATGACCGGGCATCTGGAGCGGATAGGATGCGCCGACAGATCTGAAAGCGTCAAACCGCGGCGTCGACCATCCGTCGACAAAACCATCGCTATTAGTCTAAACTGCCAAGCGCCAGCCTCTTCACCCGCAAAATATCTACTGCTGCTGCTGCTGTTGCTGCATTTCAGCTACACGCAACGCCCACCAGAAACGTCACGCCACACAGAAGCGCCCTGCTCCTGTCGCCGCAAACACGTACGCGCCAAGTTGTTTATGTCTACGACCCTGCTTCCGCGTGACGTCACGAGCTACGCCGCCGGAGACAAACTGAATTACCCTACGCCGCATGTGAATATTACACTTTAAATTCAGGGTGCTCGCTTAGAACTACAGGCCTATTGCCGATGCTGGGGTTCCGAAAAGCGAAGACCGTAGGCCATTTATTCGTGTAGGTCTAACTACTTTCCAATTAATTAGGCCTATTTTTACCTGTAAGCCTATCGTTGGACTGCGATATATCAACATTACAGACAAACTGATTGGCGGACGGACGAACAGACGGACGGACAGACAGACAACTTACTGTGGTAGTGGTGCCTAGTACATACATCGCCCGGTAATAAAATTTGTACTTACCTTTGAAATATAACCGACTGTAACGCAATGCTTTCACATTTCATGCATGCGTTTTACTCTACATCACATGACAGTAATTTGCGCATATCTGCTGAAGAACCCTAAAACGATTCGGTATCTGTGTCCAACAAGAATCTGGACTTACATTTCTTTTTCAAATAATCAATTTTGTGCTTATACCACACCAATAACTTCGTTTAAAAAAATTGTCAAAATATTCAGTAGCTTTTTCAGATAAGTCTTTTTGTACACACCCGCGCAGACACACAAAAACAGACAGACCGACCGCTGTGAAAACAAGCTCCTCGAAAAAAGCAATGGTACTGGGCTTCAAACTACAAGATTAGGCCTAAGTCAAAAAGAAAGAAATCAGATGCGCAGACAAATAGGTTAGCGGCAGGTCAATGCTAGACGGGCGTACAAGCCGCATTCGGCGCCGTTTCGCGGCAGTTCTCTTGACGGATAACTTCACACGCGGCTGCGCAGTCGCGTACTGCAACATGTATCACTGTCGATACAGAAGCCACTAGCTTGCTATAACATGGCGACGGATGATGGCCTGCGAACCGCTGCATGGCAGCCAGCTATTACGTAGTTCATGGGAGGTCCCGGCTCGCCGCATGCATTCGCCCTTCACACGCTGTCTGCCGCCAGACCGCGGCGAGAAAAAATACACACTTGCAGAAATATCCGCGCACTACAGATCAGCCTGCGTTTATCATCATAATCCAGTTGCTCACAGTAGGCCTCTTTTCGCTACGGAACGATAGGGGGTGACCACTAGCTACGCGAAAGTTACTGGGGGAACATCAGGAGTCCAATTATGCACTGACGGTCCATCCAACCAATTTTTGTATCTTGCGTACATAAAATGACGATATACATTATACACCTTTATTCGTCAAATGACAGCCATGAAAGAAACATAACTAATAACGATAGAT
>Ga0209671_1007256_pt1 | contig 11486 bp, 8 predicted proteins | sample WorMetHERISLAND2_2_FD_187401 | JGI IMG/M metagenome (GOLD analysis project Ga0209671, IMG submission 187401) | Marine gutless worms symbiont microbial communities from Max Planck institute for Marine Microbiology, Germany - Olavius geniculatus... | ecosystem: Host-associated > Annelida >...
ACTGCCAATCGGTGCTGGACTGTTTCGTAAGCATTAGCATGAGCGCATGTGACTGTGACGTCACTGTAGTTGGCCTACGGGCTGAGCACGGCTTGACCAATCAGAGTCGTCCACAGTATAACCACGGCCGTTCAACTGAACGGGATCAGCTGATCCAAGTTCAACTCGGTGCAACATAATTCAGCGTGAACTCGGTTCAACTCTTGATCTAGGTTCAGCTGAACCAAGATCATGAACCACGTTGGTGCAACTCGCCCTTAATCATTTAATTGCTGTTGAGACACAGGGCCCACTGAATTAGCGTGGTTCGTGATCTGCTAAGAGATGTTGGCAGACAGATTGCCAGGTCATGTTCTGGTGACGACCGCTAATGTTTTTTTTTCTTTGCCAGCCCCTTTGCGTTGTCATAAAGCGGTTGAACAGTGTTCTGTTGCACCACAGTTTTTGTGTTAAACATCAGCCGGACTGACGGTCACTCCAGATTAATTGCCATGGCTAATTTTTCAACTCCCTCGAGACTATATTTGTCGAATATTAAAATACTGCTAATAATAACTAGATAGTCAAGCCTTGCTCAAAGCTAACTACTGCTTACAGGCCTGTACATGCCTGTACAAAACTTTATGAATCCGGAAAAATTATATATACAACTTTATTTGTCAAGACGATGACAGCAAGCAAACACAAGAGAATACAAAAAATACTAAAAAATAAACAACTAAAAAACAAAACTAATAATTAGCATTGCCATCAATAACCAACAGTTCTTTCATTGCCACGTCTTTAAATAAGTTACATAACATATTATCTGACACGATAAACTTTCTCAAAAATTTACACTTTCTGTTTGCCACTGCATCGGATGGAGTTTGGCAACTGAATACCAGTTTACACATTTCAACCACTTCCTGAGAGCGCGTGGAGAAAATTTTTCTAAAGGCGCAATTGAGGGCAAAATCAACGGCATTAAGCTGAGATTTCTTTAGAGGGCAAGCTTCTAAACAATAATACAACGCTGGAAGGGATTTTGTTTTTAGCAACTGTACAATAACATCTTCCGACGCGATACGTCCAATTTTGCCAAATAATGAATTAAACGCCCGATAAAAAGACCGTTTAGCATTATCCAAAGAGCAAGTAAAAACTTTGGCTGACACTATATAAGCACCAAGGTAGCGGATGATGCTCTTCGCCCATTGTAGCTCATGTCCGATAAGGGAACTGTACAGATTTTCGTGGTAAAATTATATCAACGCGAAAAAAATTTAAGCTTAAAAAGTTGAATTTGCAGTTTTTTGACTGAACGCTGTTGAAACAATTTTTTACTCAATGTAACTGTATAAGTTTACGCCCGTAAAGACAAGCCTACACTTACGTGAACATTGTCGCAAGTGTCCATGATCTTCACTCTGATGTCCTGACTGTCAATGGACTCCACTTTCGTGTACGTATCTTCTACAAACAAACGTTCATTTATACTGTTTACTCATCGTGTCCGACTACCAATACTTACCAATACGTCACCAATATTTTTAACCAGTTCGGTCGTCGCTGAAAAACTACATGACTAGTAAGTAAGTAATTAAGTTTTGGTTGTTTTAATAGCAGGGGAATATAGCTAAATTGCACCACATTAAAAATACAATACACGACATTTTACATTTTGCACAAAATACAAAATAAGCAGACAGGCCTTGTATGTTATTAATGGCACTTTGAATTATTTGAAAAAGCTGCTTTGACGCTCTCGTTCGAGAAAAGTATTCTCGCCCAGCGGCACGATATATTAGCTGCGTTTTGGATGACCTAACAAGTTAGGTGTACCGTAAATAAATATATTATAAATATGCTAATGATAATAATACTTTTAATTGTTGTAATACTTTTAGCTACTAGTTTTAATTTCTGCTGAAAACACGGCAGACGGAAAAATTCGAAAGAGTTTTGTTTTGCTGTATTGAAGCAATATTCTAGTAAATTTGTTTTTCGTGCTTTTTGCATAAAGTATCTAATTATAGTATTTATAACATACTTATATATGAGCAATGCCTAACATGTTAGGCATCAAAACGCAGCTATTGTCACAAAAAACTAGAGACAGTTGGCTATCTGTGGTGAAAACCCCGAGTCTCTATTTTACCTGAGCTTGAATCGGTAACGGGTCGTGACGGACAGACGGACAGAATTACGATAGATAGTTTGCGCTTTAGCACATACTGTCGCGCGTTAAACGGGTCAGAAAACAAGCACATAAGCAGACCACTCAGTCGCACAAGTAGCACTAATGACTACTATTAATAACCAAACATAAACATAGTACACGAAACGTAATAACAAGTCTACACAAAAAGCAGCGCCTGGAACAGTAGTGTAGCCTACCTGTAACCGGTGAAAACCATGAACGTTAATTTTGTTCTGAACAGTTTGACGGTTGTTTAACTGTTTCGACACAGACCACGAATTCCATGATGAACTATAGCGTGAAGAATACGGACTGAGTGACAAACTATATACGTCGTATAACACAGCATCATCTTGCCGAACATAAAATCACTCACCGATATCTGGATCGTATTCCATGATGAAGCGTTTGGTTATGTACTTCACTGTTAGGGCTGCACACATAACAACAACAACAACGGCAAATAAGTTTCGTTAGCCAATTATAATCACTTTATCATCGGGCGTTTTTGCAACAGTTGCGGTCATTCTATGTTTAGAATCTTACATCGTGAATTAAAACACCGATAGAAGATCATTTGCAAAACAGGTAACGGAAATGACATCATGTTACGTATCACAGGTGCAAACGACTAGGCCTAATTGGATGCTGCAACGATTGGAGCAGGGTCGTGGTGCGCAGATGGCAAATAAAACTTCCCGTGCCTTCATACAGTTAATTAGCGCACGTATTACAACCGCACATGGTCAGTCCGATAGCCGCATCTATTAAGCTGCGTTTACATTTTCGTGCGTCAGCCAAGTGCTGTCGAATCAATATTAAAAACATGTTCATGCATACCGACTTAATTTAGCATTTAGTGCGCTCGTGTTAACTTGATATCGATTTGGCATAAGTTCAAAAGTTTGGCCAAGAATGGATCGTTACAAAATAATCTTTTATTTTTTTTCTATAGGCCAACAATGTAGGCCTACACGTGTGCTATACATAAGACACGCTCATACTGTAATAATGAATTGAGTTGAGTCGACAATTAATGGAGTGATTAGGTTGTTTATAAGCTTCATGTGACCTTCCTTTCACAGTATTATATTAAACAGCGTTCTCAACAGCTAATTACTGAGCAACACTAAGATTACTTTGTCAAATACGCTGATATAAATAGGACTCATTAACTACAACCAGACTGGGAGTCTCAAACTACACAAACGTAGGCCTACATCGCGTCCCATTTGACAGCTGTGACAACTTCCCAATTGCCGAAATAATTATTTGCACATTCAAACGTGGTTATTATGTAGTCGGTGCTTCAGTTTTCAAGCAAAGGACATGCATCCGTCGTATAAAATACAGTGATACACGCGCGTCTGAGAGTGCATCCTGACTATTACCAGGTAGCAGCAGCAGCAGCAGCAGCAGTGAAGTATGTCACAGAAACGCCAAGAATTGAGCGTAGGAGAGCTGAAACAATTTGACGGCACTGGACCGTCGGGAAAACTGTACGTGGCAGTGAACGGCAAGATATTCGACGTCACTGACAAGGGGTCCGAGTTCTACGGCAAAGGTACGCGCTTGTACGTGTGTATGAGACGTACACTGTATGACTAATGGCGGTCGTACAACAGCGATACAAGAAAAATCCTGTATAGTGCAAGTTGTAATGCAATTGTGTGCCAACCCCACGAGTTTAAGTCGGGGTACGAATAATTTGCCTTCAGATACCTTTGATGCCCTAATTCAGACGTACAGAATGCCACGTCGCAACTCACTGACCATTAAATATGGTTCCAAATGCAAATACGAATCCATTTAATTACAGCATTTAGTTGCTTCTTGGCGAGTTATCACACCATCTCAGTGGCGTAGCCAGGATCTGGATTTAGGAGGAACTTAAAAGATAGGGTGCGAAGAGGGGTGCCACTCCTCACTAGAGAAAGAGTCTGGGGAGAAGACCGTCCCCTATGTAATTTTTGTGTGTGCTAAGATGAAGTGTTTGGGTGCATTTTGGGCACTATTTTAAGTAACTGAGTAGGATCCTAGAGGCAAATGACCCCTGTGTCCCTTATGGCTATGCCAATGCTTTCTCTTCGTAGAACTTGCAAGAACATATGCACAAACGTTTTATTACATTATACGAGTGTAAATAAACGTTTTTTTTTCAATCACCGTTTCTGCTTATTTATATTGATGTGCTTTGTAGCAATAAATAAGCAAATAAATAATTCGTGGTCTCGCATTGTAAACTGGTGTCTGGCTGACAGCGAAGAAAACGTAGATCAGCGCCGTATATGGACTTAAGATTTCGGAAGAACTTAACATCTTTATCATCAAAATCACCGAAGTTGTCATTAAAATGTTGCACTGATGCTGAAAAGATTCCGTCGGGCTGCTGAGCTGAATGAAGCTGTAATGTGCGTTGCAGGTGGCACGTACGAGCTGTTTGCAGGGCGCGATGCATCACGTGGTTTAGCTACGATGAGCATGACCGTTTCTGACACGTACGATCCGCTCGATGACTTGTCGCAAAGCGAAAGAGAAAAACTCGCGCACTGGGATAAACAGTTCTCTGGTAGGCATGCTGCTAGACCACTTAACAAGTTTACCGAAGCCTTGGGACTCAGACGTTTGGCCTGCTGTCATGAAAGTAATATCAATCAATGAGTTAAGTTCAGACAACAAAGTTTAGGGCATATATAAATAGTAATAGTGATAATAACGGACAGAACAAAATGAACGGTACTATACTATAACATCTGCAATCAATAAAATGCACATGGGTCTTATAAGTAAGTAAATTAATAAGTAGATAGATTTATAAAACACACAATGTCGGCGAGAAACTCGCCGAATCCGAGGCGCAAGGTTGGCGTGGCTATAAGATAGACCTAATTATTGCAGTGTCCTTCTAGTGCAAAATCACTCGTTGTAGGTGTTTTGTTATTTGCAGAGAAGTACGACATGATTGGACACTTGAAGAAAGAGAAATAAAATGCCTGGATCAAGACTTAACGACGCTTGTTCGTGAAATGCAGCGTGTAGTGGGCTAAATGTTCGACGAAATATATCCTTTACTAGAACTTCTTATTTGTAAAATAATTTTACAAATAAGAAGTTCTAGTAGTAAAATAAAAACACGACAATTCCAATCTGTAGGCCTACCCTATTTTTGTTGCGTATTTTTAGACATACGTTTTTTCTCTGTGTGCATTAGTTATTGTTGAAATAGGCCTATACAGCGTACGCTTCATTAGGCCTGGTACGTGTGACGCCCATAGGGCCTATAGCTGTAAATGTTAGGCCGTAGTTACCTGTAAACATTTTCCAAATGCTATATTTCACATTGACCAGACTTCGGTAGCAACTTTAACTTGACTTTCTTATCAGAAGAAAATGCCGGTATATCTAACAAATAGGCCACTTTCAAGTACTTAGGCCTACTGCATTAGAAAAATGTCAAACCTACGTATATATTGCTTGGAACAACTGCGATATAGGCCTATGGTTATTTGGCACTGTACTGGCGTGTATGCCAGTCACTGTGTAATGTACATGTGCATGAAATTGTAGTTAGCCTATGCATTATCTCGCATGACGTCAATGCTATACTGTTGTTTCGTTGAATGCTTGAAACTAAGCTTGATGTCAGCGACAGTGACAAAACAGTCTGTTCTGTAGGCCTACTGCAGTTACTCGCGCGAACGCCTACGCTGACCGCCGGTGGACGATAGCGCACGATCGCAAGCAGTAGGCCTACAATCTTGTCTTTTTAACGCAACTGCGATAAGTGCAGAAATGCGTCCGTGCGCTTAAGCTTTGAGTAGCTACTGTTGGTTAGTACTGAGACCCAGTGTAGTAAATGCTCACTTATACACCGTGTCTCAATAAAAAACGTGCCACTTTTATTTCTTGAATAACTCCGTGAAACATTGGCCGATTTTGATAATTTGTGGCGCACAGCATCAAAAAAAATTTGACGTAAACGATTATAGTCTAGCCCATTTCATTTTAATACTGTTGCTACACTATCGTGTGAAATGCAGAAGTCGTACTTTGACCGTTTATTTTTATAGCTGTAAACTCGCGCATACTGGTGCCCAAAAATTCCATAGGATTCGATATCTGTGCGAAGCTTTTCTGACAACATATCAGAGATTTCTGACACTACACTTGTACAAGAACATGGTTCTGCAATATAACGAAAAGTAAGTTCGTGCATGATACAGTCAAAGTTTCAGCCTGCGCAAAGGCGTCGTGTTAAATGTACTTCTTCCAGCGATCGTTATTAGTTCTTACAGTCTCGGACATTGGTTCCGGGGTATAGTCTAAGCCTATAAGATTTGTATACGACCGAAAACAGCTAGAAACACGAGTGCGCATGACAATGAAAATGACTATAGTCTACTTGCACAATGTTTTACTGGGATCATGGGTATAGTAGGCTTCGAAAGATTGTGTATGTGCGGCTATATTTCGCTCTTCGTTGTAACTACTGTACGTACACGATGTATAAGTAGCTAGCTGGGGGTGAGAATGATGCGGGATGAGGCTAGTGAGTGAGCTGCAGCGACTGACAGCTCGTGACGTAGCAGCAGCAGCAGCAGCTCGTGCAGGCGGAGTCTCTCTGTGGAAACTGCACGTGGAAACGCATCTGTCAGTCGATCTCGACGTTCCGACAGACAGTCGACATGTTCGTCCGTCGACGCTTCCTCTAACTGCCAGCAGGCACGCACCCGGCTCGATCGACTAGTCGACCATGGACTCCGGTACTGGTACGCCAGCCATCGATTCCCAGGTGCCAGTAAAGCCCAAACTCTACTGGCTTCCGATTTGTTGGCGACTTGTTGCACAACACGCTGCACAGCAAGCTGTACAGGAAATCCGCAACAATCGAAGTAGTGGAGTTTGAGTTTATTCGATCGAGTCTATGACTATAGCTCAGGTATTCGATTAACGACGCGCTGCTCTGCAGGTGCAGATTTAGGCCCAGTGTTGCCGGATGGTGACCGGGAAGCAAGACATGTAGTGTCTAGTTCTGAACTTGTTCTGAGGCCAGTCAGTCGGTTCGCACTTTATTTCCACCGTAAACAGTTCAGTCGGCGCAATGACGGGCTAGACGACAGGCAGGGTCTTGCATGGGTTCTGAAAAGCCAGTGCGGATTAGTCACCAAGAAGCCCAGCTGTCGCTAGGATACTGGTTGTCAGTGACCTTCAAAGTCATCCAAGGTCGATGATTTTTATTTCATTTGAAAGGGCGTATGCCACTACCTATTACTGATTAATAGTAATTATGGCTGTATCTCTCATCGTTTCCGAGATATGGTTAGTTTTTCCGTTGAAAAAGCACATTTTTCTACCCACCGCCATTCAACCCCTAATTTAAAAAATGTTTCATTTTGCACTAAATGGCTGAAATTTTGCATGCCGAGTTTAAGACACATGGCTAATTATTCGTGTAAAAGTTTTTCTCTGCGACATAAAGCTTAGCCACAATACATCCGTTACAGAGGGACGGACAGACGGACGACAACCATGCCAATAGCTCGATCGTTACTTAAGTACAGTCGGCTTAAAATTCCTGCTTCGAAGCGTATAGGCGCGCACGCTGGTATAGAAGCTCCTGGCAGCGCGATAGACTGCTTCCCGAATGAAGTCAAGATAGGTCAGCGAGTGAGTGAGTGAGTGAGTGAGAGAGAGAATGTGAGATAAGTAAGCCGCTGAGGCCAGGTAAGGTCGACAGACGAAAGCTGTAGGGCTGAGTTATAAAGAGTAGCGGTCCGTTAGTAACTGACCAGTGTGTAACATCTGGACGATCAGCAGCAATGTAGCAAGCCGAACGCTCAGGTCAACTTAAGTACTGCTCTAAACTTTATCTACACGAACGCAACAGCAAACAACGCGTACATATAGATATGGCAAAACACTGAGCTCCAACAGAGACTGCAACTATACTCGGAATATTCCTATTTTCGAGCAACGGACGAAGCTCGGATACAGACAGTGAGTGCAGACTGTGCAGTGGTCTAACGGTTGAGTATCGGACTTGTCGTAATTGAGTCTGAGCATTGTGGATTCAACGTCGGCCTCCCAGTGCAGGCAACCTTGAGCAAGTCGTTAACGCAACGTACGTGGGCCGCTGTCACGTCTGCTATACGTGCAACCGCCACAGATTCAGCAATAATTATTGTCCGCCAGCGCTATATGGAATCCTTATTCGCTGCTCTGCGTACATTTCCTGGTGCCAATTAGCTGCGCGGGGAGCGGAGACAACCGATAATGTCTGCACTCAGTCGCCTGTGACTGTAATAACCCGTTAACACGATCAAGCAAACATCGAGCAGACATCGAGCAAACGTCGAGCAAACATCGAGCTTCATCGTGTAAACGGGGTAAAAGCAATCTAAGGAATGCAGCGCTATAGCAAAACGCCAGATGATGGCCAAGAATACGCATACGCATTTGCTTATTTGTATTAACGCCTGCTCCCACAACTAGTGATAAACATAGTGCACACGCACATTGGGACGCTGAATTTGTAGGACATGAAAATGATTGACCAAATCGCAGGGTTGGAAATTGCAGGACCATGAAAATAACGGACCTCAAAGTCATACAGGTATCGCATTCAAACGTTTACACATTTCTGATGCATCTGCAGAAAAGCAACTGTCCACGGAACGGCCGACGCACAGCGCGCATCCATCGCGACGTGAAAATTCGTCGTAGAAGAAGAAACGTAATCTGCAGAACGACGCCCGCATCAGGACATGCATCGACAGGTTCGACAACGCGGCGATATTCAAAACCGCAGTTTCTCAGAGCGATCAGCGACAGTCTGGGCGCTTGCACCGAGGCATTCCAGTTCTCGTCGGACGACAACAGCGACGACGACGATGACGTCGACTCTACGCCGTCAGCCACTGCCACTGCCAGCGTCACCGCAGCTGCTGCAACAGCTACTCTACAGCATGATATGTATAAAGTCTGCCGCATCGCAACACGCTATAAAGTAGTTCTTGTCCCTTGTGTAACGTTCCAGTTGTGCGGAAGTTGTGAGAGACATGCCCAATGGCTGAACCCATTTTGCAGAACGCCGATCGAGCAAGATCTGCGTGTATTCGTGTGGATGAAGTAGGCCTACAGGCACAGAAACGTTTTCGTAGGACATTACAAACAGTGCGTTTTAGACTGACTTGATTTGTTTGACTACTGTGCAAGCTACCAGGTGGGTGCTTCGACGTTCGCCGAGTTATATAGCTACTGGAGTGTGCAATGTAGGCCGGGGCCAAATGTACTACATACATGTAGCTAAAATATAGGAGTAACTGACTGGCTCCGCTGCTTGGAACCGACTCAGGACTAGTACGGACAGAAGCATGTCTAGAGAATTTATTTTTGCCAAACCAACTTAAGATAGCACAACACAATAACAATAACACAATGGCAGGCTGCCAGAGAAGCATTATATGCCTATCAAGCTGGCCGCCCAAACTTTCAAAAACATTTTTATTTACAGATCTCTATACAACAGCCTGTTGCTAAATTATGGCATGTCCGTGGACACTAAGTCATAATGATGATGATGGTGATGAATATCAGCGTAGGCCAAGACTATACCTGATTTGCCGACGCCAAGTGCCCCAAGAATGGCGACGTTGAACTCGGGCAGGTCTCTGCCGGGCGGACTCTGCAGTGAGGACGATGACGACGACGACGTCTGTGACGCTGGAGACACGGTTGACGCACTGCCACTGGCATTGACGACACTGTTGACGCCCGCGCCGCCTCCAGTAAACAATTGACGTCTGTAGCTCATGACAGTGCCTGCAGTCAGCGAGGTCTAGCAGAAACCGAGTCCATCGAGTTACACAGAGCAGAGCCGTGGCTGAGTCCAGCTAAGTCTGACTGACTGATGCTGGTCGCAAATGAACCAGCCGCCACCGGAAACGCGCATTCACGTCCACATTCCACTAATTGGATTTGTTGGACAACATGTTGGGTTGGTGGCGTGGCGTAGTGGTAACGCGTTGTGTCCGATCAACGAAGTTGCTCCACGCCGGAGCGAGTTAGTATTTGGATGGGTGAATGCTTGTGGGCAAGTAAACCATCTCGGTATGTACTATGTAACCAGCGACCTAGGTCACCTCAGCCTTCCATCCATCTGGGTAGGTAAATAGAGTTTGATTGTTTTAATTGCCAGTTTGGTTGGGGTTAAGGCGGGGCGCGTTCACCTGTGTCGGGTGGCAGCGGACACTGTGTGATATGGCAGGTGACACTCCGTGGCCCTGTCATGGGTTTCTTATTCATAGCTATACACCACCTTTACCTTTTTACCTTTTACATCTTGCAGTACGACTTGTTGTCCAACCAATCCGCAACAAATCAAAGTTAGTGGAGTTTGAGTTTAAGACCTGCGGCGCACTCGCCACTAAAGTTCTGCTCGCCTCGCCAACAACTGACGCGCGCCGGGTACTCGACGCGTGAGGCGTTAGAATACACGTTAGAATACACTATCGTCACGGCATCTCATTAGCTTAGATGTATGTTCAGACAGAAATTACCACAATCATCATCGTCTTACAGTCTGTTACACTGTTGTCCGCCTGTTGGCTGAATCACTTTTATAGAAAAACACTGTTATTACAGCGTACAATGAACGAGATGCTGCAGAATATGATGCCAGTAAAAAGTCGCACTTAAATGCAGTAAAAAGGTGAAAACTGAGGTTGATGTGATGGTACTTCGCTGTAGAAACTTGACAGCAAATAAAGCTGTGCACCCGCTAATAGTTCGCATAATTACGTTACAGTTAAATCATCACGTAATAAGTTAATAATAACATCCCGGCCATTCTCGGGTCAAACTACTTGAAGCTAGATCGATAGCCGAGTGCCGTCACAACGTTACCGGTATACGAGGTATGTTACTTATTTTCTGCATTGTGCCAGCGTTGGCGAGTGGGCGTGGCAGCATGTGATGTTTGTTTACCTTTTTGTTTACTTTCTTCGAAGTGTCAACAAAGTCACTGTTTGCAGGTTTATATAATTTTTGACTATGTAGGGACAGTCTGTTTATGTATGGTTATTTTGCACTTTAAATTTGAATTTATATATTTGAGCATGTTGCTATTAACATCACACCAGCATGGTTATTTAGAAACTGTTCTTATGGACTAGCTGACATTGTTAGCCACATACTGAATTGTAGTTTTAGCACTGGCGTCTTACCCAGTTATTGGCTACGTGCTATAGTTACACCTGTACCAAAGGTTAATAAGCCGTCCAGTCTTTCTGACTATAGACCAATA
>Ga0209671_1007257_pt1 | contig 11485 bp, 5 predicted proteins | sample WorMetHERISLAND2_2_FD_187401 | JGI IMG/M metagenome (GOLD analysis project Ga0209671, IMG submission 187401) | Marine gutless worms symbiont microbial communities from Max Planck institute for Marine Microbiology, Germany - Olavius geniculatus... | ecosystem: Host-associated > Annelida >...
AAACGGACGTCGGCACCGAACGTCGAATGCTGCGCAGCTGACGAAGAACGGCAAAGCATCTGGCAACGGTTTTCTGAACGTGGCATCGCATACTGAGGTCGGCGTCGAAGTAAATTCCAAGATCTCTGACTGACTTCGACGGGTTGACGAAGTGGGACCCGATTCTAAGAGCTGACATGGGCAGCTGATGACAACGATGAGCTGTTGCACACCAGAGCAGATCGGTCTTGCCAGTGTTCAACTGCAGACGGTTGGCCAACATCCACGCGGCGACGTCGTCGACACACGCAGACAGGCGCACCTGGAAGTCGGCGACAGCAGATGGTCTGCACGAGCCGTATACCTGTGTGTCGTCGGCGTACAAATGCGGCCGGAAGCCATGCTGTTCTACCAGACCGACTAAGTCAGCGGTATAGAGAATAAACAGGATAGGGCCCAACACCGACCCCTGTGGGACGCCACATGTCAGCCACGTTCGGGCGGACCTGTGTATGCCACGTCGAACGTACTGGGATCGCCTATACAAATAAGACCGGAACCACTCGAGCACAGGGCCACCAAGTCCATAGGACACCTGCAGACGACGACAGAGTATGACATGGTCGACAGTATCAAATGCAGCTGAAAGGTCAGCGGTTTCCGTGGAGTGGCCTGGCCTAAACTAAGACTGGAGCGACGGCAGAAGGTCGGCAGACCGCAGGTAGTCGGTGAGTTGTTTGGCGACGAGTCGCTCCAAGAGCTTTGACATAACCGACAAGTTCGAGATTGGACGGTAAGAGCTGACCTGCGCGGCGTCGAGACCTGACTTTTTGATGACTGGTGTGACGAATGCCTCTTTGAACGCTAACGGAAAGCGCCCAGCAGCCAGTGACCGGTTGAACAGTTTTTTGGGGCTAAGGGGTGTAACCCCACAAAGTTGTTCCACATGACGTGCCGTAGGGTGGGCATGATAAGTTGGGTACACATTTTTGGGCGCCACAGCCGCCACACACCAAAGATTTGAGAGGGCAAAAACGTCCAAAATTCGGCGCAATTTCGGATAACTTAAGAGTTTGATCGCAAATATCTCGGGAACGGAACGCGATATCAACAAGCGAAAACAGCGTTCACTCTCATTTTCGACATTTTTTTGAATTTTAGTCAACTATAACAACGGTTAGTTGTCTATGTTTACTCACCCAACATCATCACTGAGCATGTATTGCTCACCAATGCATTGCGTTGGTGTCACATGACGTTACTGCACGGAGAATTTCAACCTTCAAATTTTCTGCCAATAGGGCTGAAAGCGTTGGACGGCTTCACGTTGGGCTCTGCCACAAATTTTTACTTTTATTGCCGATCGTACTTAAGTAACGGTCAAGCTTATGGTACGAGTTGTTGTCTGTCTGTCTGTCGTCGTTTGTAAGGGACGTATTGTGGCTAAACGGTAGGTCGTAAAAGAAAAGTTTTCGTAAGAATAGTTAGTTTTGTATCTTAAACCTAGGCACGCAAAATTTCAGCGATCTAGTGCACGGGAAACATTTTGAAATTCGGTTTTGAATGGACGCGGGGTAGGAAAAATGTACGTTTGTCAACGGAAAACTCGCCATACGTTCGTATCTCGGAAACAGTGACAGATATGGCCAAGGTTATAGGCGTGCCATACGCCTTGTCAGATGAGATAGAAATCATTGATCCTGGATGACCTTGAAGGTCACTGACAACCAGTAGGGTTGGCTATTTTATAGCGATAGATAGGCTTCTTGTTATAAATTGCCTGTTTTCGTGTTTACATATAGGCCTAATTTGTTTTTAGTCGACTTATTTACGTAATGGTCGAGCTTTTGGTACGAATTGTCTGTCTGTCTGTCTCTCTGTTTGTCGTCTGTCGTCGTCTGTAACGGATGTATTGTGGCTAAACGGCAGGTCGTAAGGAAAAAAATTACTCGAGTAGGCATAATTAATTAGCTTTGTGTTTTAAACTTAGGCAAGCAAAGTTTCAGCGATCTAGTGCACTGTACACATTTGGGATTGAAAGGAGGAGATAGGAAAAATTTCGGTTTTCAACGTTACAACCGGTCGTATCTCGGAAACGGTAAGAGATAAGGCCAAGGTTACTGTTGATTACTAATAGGACGTGGCATACGTCTTTTCAGATAAAATGGAATTAAGTCATCGACCTTGGATGACCTTGAAGGTCACTGACAACCAGTACGGTCGACTATCCTAGCGTCAGTTGGGTTTCTTGTATTATGAGAATGTGCATGTTATGGTTAGAAGTCTGTGTCGTCTGAATGCCATGTCACCAGGTACTGCTACCTTCTCTGCATGCCACATGGACTGAGAGTCTGTGACGTCGTTGTCGAACAGCTAACTTCTTACTTATTTAGGTGCGTGGATTGTAGCTTTTAGATCTCACTTTAGATACACAACACCACTATTAGAATTTCCGGTTTCATGTACATGTGGAAGTATAAGATTGTTTTCACTTTTATCTTTTAGTTATGTAGCGTGAAGGAATAAGCTGTCGAGGATGCAAGTGTCAAATCCAAATAATATTAAAATATACAATCTTAGTGGCGGAAAATCTTTGCCAGAGGTAAGAATTCTGTGGCACTGGGACGCTTAGTAAGTTAGTAGTGGTAGTGAAACAGATACAAATACATGCAAAGTACTTTGCTGAATGCGGAATTTCGAAAAGATGTATTTTGCGGAATTAAAATTGCGGAAAATGCTCTGTTGTTGAGTTATGTGGAACTTATGTCACTTGAATAGGTGTACAATCTTACAGAGCGCTCGACCACCATGCCCAGAAGCCTCGTTGTGCCTCGCAGAAGTAGATATTAGGCTAATTTGTAGGTGGTACTTAGCCACACGGCGGCCGTGTGGCTATCACAGAAATTGGCCACACGGCTTATTTTCTGACACTGATTCTGCACCATATCCATTAAAACGTCCAGTAAGTCATTCAACTCCAGTAAGTCATATGAAGTACGTACTTGAACGAATTTTAAGTAAGGAATTTACGCTAATGCAGCAGACTCGGACAATGTTTATATAAAGTCTGTAGTGAGATACTCTTCGTTGTAGCTGTAGCTTAGTGCGTAAGCTATCAACTTCGTGTTTTGTAGGTTGCAGGTTCGAATCCTGGCTCTACCAATTTTATACTTTTTTTCTTTTTTCAGTTAATACTTTAAATTATTATTGTGCTATTTTATCGCTTATTCAGCGTGCTTTCATCGTTTAAAACAGGTTTTCGTAGTTGATATTAGTGATTGCGTATGAAATGTAAATGTAAATCATACAAAGAAATTCGCAAGAGGGCACTATGTATTGAGTCAAATGTGTATTGACTGATGTCAATACACATTTGACTACTGCAAAAAAAATTGACAGTAATATCTTTGGAATGTTCCCTGATGATTGGTTTGTGTGTATGGGTGTTTTATATGCTGTATTCGTGAATCACTGGCGAAATAAACAGTTGATTATGACTTGAGTTTTCAAATGGGACTAAAACTGTTAAGTTTCTTTTAAGGATGTAGTGTTCAAATTTTTTCCATATTTGAAATTTGTTTTATGAATCCGAATAAAAATTCGATATTTGGATTTGAGTACCGCTAGTTAACAAGTAGTAGGCTTACTGTAGAATGTACGGCATTCAGCGATGCATTTTTGTATCAAACTGTATACCTTTGTAATCAAATTGATTGTGGTGGTCTAATAAACGTTTTGTGACATTGTATGCTGTGTTATTTTTTTTTCAAAAACACGATGCACATGCAGCATAATGAAATTATTGTTATCTTCCGTGACTTACAAAAAGTTAACCAAACATGACCGCAGATTGTAAATATAAAGTAAGTAACAAAAACTTGACACCACAGCAAATCAGCAAGTGACAGAGTACACAGCACGTCTACATTATAGGCCTACGATTGTGATGCATAAATGATAAGAAAACCTTACATTGGCCTTGGCTTAGTGTTGCATATTAAAGGGCAGTCCATGCTTGAGCTTTGACAGTCGGTTCATGTGAAGCAGTTAAAGCAACGGTATATGTGACTGGGAGAGTATCAAAGGTCAGCATTCAGCGTTTATTGGACTGCATGGTTAGATGGTCGGCAGTCAGTACTGCTGCAGAACTGCACAATAGAGTGAGCACCATGCTGTGCGCCGAGATCTCTGCATGTGGATGGGTGTGCCCCGAGGTGATGTTGGCCGCCTACCGTAAAGCACGGTGAAAATGGCCGCATTTGGTGTTAATTAGTCTAATGCATGCAAAGTGAAATAAACAATGCGAAACATTGTTGGTGTTAAACAGCCTTTATTGCTCCTTTCACATGTAGCGGCACATCATTTAACAAACAAATCTAAATATCAAACTCGTAACTCAAAACATAATTCGAATTTTGAACAAATTGAACAACTACCGAATAATCGAATTTTGGATTACGACCCTGGTTTTATTTCCTGTTATTGTAATGTGATTTGAATTAACCAGAAATGTCTTGGTATGTACCTTTGCAGTGGCTTTCAGATCGACGGAAACGAACTCTTCAGAAGAATGACATTGGTGATGCTTTTATTTAGTATTTCTGCTTTTTTGCTTATCATTTTGTACTAGCTTTTTGTCATGTCTTATTTGTCATTGCGCTGAGAAATTTTGCCATAAATATTTATTCAGTTGTAATGTATAGCATATAATATGTTTTTGTCGTTAGATATCCGTCGTCGTATTCAGCTGATTCAGGATTTTGAAATGCCAACTGTGAGCAATTGTGTCAGCATATCAAATGATGGCCGCTATATTTTTGCTACAGGCAAGTTTTTGCAGCATTATTTTCTTTCTTATTTCACTGTGCAGTGTGCAAGAATAGCAGATAATAGTGCACAGTATGTCATGGATGGCACACAATATACGTACATATATGAAATTTTGAAGCCAGTAGTGCATAAAAGCACTGTTGTTAGTTTACAGATATACATCACAAAAATGACAGAGGAAATAATAGACAGTTGCTGTGTCACGTTTTTTCTGCTGTGACCAGTAGTATTGACATGACCGGCAGGGGATATAACTGTTGGAAATTCATGCTTTTGATTGAAAATTTTCCGCTAAGAGTAGAAAACTTAGGGAAGGTATTGCCCTCATTTTGGGAGACCTTAGGGGCACAATTGAAATTTTGAATACAGTACTGTACATAACCTGCCAAATGGCACAGTTTGAACATTTTTTGGCATTTTGCTGATGCCCGGTAGCGATTGTGGGTGAAACCCACTTAGATGGCACAGTTTGCAGCTGTCGGATGGGGTTTAAATATAGCAATAAAAGAACATACCAACACATTGCACCACATGCGGATGCAGGAATGGATATATACACGGGTTTTCTGTGAGCTTTTGTTGTCAGAAATTTAACTTTTTATTAGTACATTTATTTATCATTTGTTTACACATGCGCAGTTTTTCGTCTGCTGATATTATAACTTCAGCCACTACGCGGCACTTTGTGGCACTGAGCTGTTTGCAATGATTGTGCGTTGGCATTTTATTATGCAGTTTAGGTATACTGTTGTCATTGCAGCTGTGTTGGATAATTGTATTTTGCTGCCTATTCCCATTTTTTTAATGCACGATGCCGCTGGTGACAAGAAGTGCTCATCAGCTTATGCGTGGACTCGTGTTGTAACAAGTGTTATTGTTTTTGTGCCATGTTGCAATTTGATGATGAGTTTCTGTGATTCGTTGTTTATTCACTCTAATTTTTTCCTGAAGGTTGCACTTGTAATCAGTTAATTACCCATAACGAAAGAGGTTGACTGGATAACATATGGTATAATAAAAGTTGTATGAATTATAATGATGTTATGTACTGCTGTGTTGGATGGGAGCATTTTTGTATTAATTGTTTTTATGCTGTGGTTAGGTGTGTACAAGCCGAGAGTGAGGTGCTATGATGTGGCACAAATGTCAATGAAATTTGAACGCTGCATGGATTCTGAAGTTATCAGATTTCAACTTCTTAATGATGACTACACAAAGGTAGAATTTTTTCAAATTACCACTTCTCTTTTTACTGCACTTTGAACTGGATATATACTAAAGGAAAGTTTTAGCATTGGTTGTTTATAAAGATGCAGATTTTCAGAAACCATAGTATGCTGTTGTCCACTGCCCAGTCTCGTCGAAAGTTTGACTTATTGTATTATTTCCTGCTAATATGCTTTCATATTGTTTGCAGATTGTCTTCCTGCAGGCAGATCGTTATATTGAATTTCACAATCAGAATGGTCGTTATTGTCGAACACGGTTACCGATGTATGGAAGAGACTTTGTCTATCATCAGTCATCTGCTGAACTGTATTTTGTTGGAACCAGGTTGTTTAAAAAATTTTTTTGTATTTTAATTTTGTTCTAAATGTGCTCTAGTGTTTTGTTGCTTTACTTTGTACTAAATGCCACTCTGTTATTCATGGTTGTATGGTGGGTGTATTGAAATGTCAAAGCCTTTTAAGCCTTTTATGTGCTGATGTGCTGTTAAAAACCGAATGGAAGTGAATGTGATTTTCCTATAATATATTTTAATAAATATGGAGTGTCAGACAGATGCATTTTTTCTTTAGGTATATATCATATGTAAAGATTCATCAAAATACAACTGTTATTTTGTTGTGTTTTGAAAATTTTTCAACCAATGTTGCCTTTTTGGAACGACTGTCCACTAGGTGTCGGTAGGACCCCTCGTCTCGGTTCATCGAATTGTCTTGTTCTTTCTTGATGTGTATCGCTTCCCTGATCCATCGGTCCATCCTGTTGCTTTCTCTGTCGATCAAAACGTCAACAAAAACAATGAAATAAAGGTTGTATTTTCAATGAATTTTCATGTGTAATTTATAAACTATCTCAGTTTATGGGTCTGTTTCAAGACACTCTTACTTGGCTGTTTTCATTCTGTTGTCTTACTGAGGTACTGTTTGTACATGCCGTTTCTGTTAGTTAGTCTTGTGATTACGATTGAAGTCGATTTGTGGATTTTTCTATAAAGTGCTCCAGAATCCAGCTATTGCTTTTGTGTACATTAATTAACTTGGCTGTCAATAGATTGTCTTAAAATTTATGACACACAGTCATAATCTGGGGTCTAAATGTACGGTACGTCTTGTCTGGGATCGAGGGTATTGCTGCTGATAGGTCCTTTCCTTCAGGATTATGGTAACTAGTGCAATGTCTGCACAGGAGAGCAGCACTTTTGGATCTTTGGAGATATTAATCAACACTGAACAGAACGTTTTAGTAAGTTGCATTGTATGACTGTTAAATTTCTGATTTTGTTGATGTCGTCACTTAGCAATCAGTCGTTTTGGAATGACAGTCATATATTGACAGAAACACAAAAAACACTGTCGTCTGTGTAATAAAAAACATACATAAACCACTCACTGAGTGTTACATAATTGTTACATTTTGCTATCTGTTTTGTTGTTTTTCTTCAGTACGAACATATCAAGGATCAATCTGGAGCTGGGGAAGTTCATGATGCCAGTGAAATCAGATGCTGGGTATGTGACATAATTATAATTTTGCTTTGGTTGCAAGTGTTGTGTTGCAAGGTGTTATTTCCTTTTTTGTTTTATATCTATTGTAATAGTTTTGTCACTAACAAGTTTTGTTAGCAACAATAAAGTTCTAGGTTTTTCAGTCAGCAGTTTTATATCTTTCTTTTTTTGGTTTTAGATATACTGACCATGTTGACGGAGACATTTTAGTTCTCCGATTAATTTTAGTTTTAATTTTATACAGTTTACTGGATGCTAATAATATTCTGATACAGTCTTTTGTTTTCTTAGATGAGTTTGATTTAGTTTTTATGTTGTTCTTGAGAAAATTTATTATTTTTATACGGTTTTAGTTCAAACTTAAAGTATCACGAATGTTTTAACATTTTATTGCTTACTGTAAACATCATATGTGGTAGCTGTTGCCATTTTAGCACTTATCACTAAGAGAATTTAGCTTGTGTTGCATTTTTTTGTTTATTTTTCAGAAATTTTTGTGGCTTGTTGAGGATTGGCTGTTTGTAGCAACTGTGAGTTGAATTGCTGTGATATCAGTGACGTTCACAATTTGATAGCAGTCGGTACTTCACTGGTGTGTAAGATTTTTTCCTATTTTTTTTCTCATGTATTTGATTAGTTCAAAAGTTTATGGCAATTTCTTGCAGTCATTGCATTATTGTCTTTATTACTGTTGTTGCATACTACTATTAGTGCATAACGTTGAAAGAAACTTAGCTGAAATTTGAGTTCTCACATTATCATATTTGCACAGTATGATGGATTGATATTTTACTGGTTATAATTTGCTTCTTTATTGATTGGTGTTTATTGAGTATCGTCCGTGAGTACAGAGTATGTTCGTATGTCCATGTCAGGGTCATGTTGCATGTTTTGATCCACGAACCAGAAATCGTGTCGGTTTTTTGGACTGCACAGCTCCTGCTATTACTGACAATACCGAGTACGTTCAAAGATTTGTTTTTCCTGCAGTAGCTAAACGAACGAATATGTATAGAATTTGATAGGCTAAAGTAAAAAAAACATTTCTGGCGTACTTCATTGTTGCAACCTAATGATGAGGTTAACTACTGAGTATCTCTGTGATGTTTTGTTATTCACTCTAATTTTTTCCTGAAGGTTGCACATGTAGCATGTACGAGGGTATGTAAGTTACAGCACACCGAGAATATAATAAAAACTACATGATGGTTACGATTCTGTTGACTGTTATGCCTCTGCCAACATGTGACAACTACAAGGCCAAAAATTGCACTTTGGGACATATTTGACCATACCGTGACCTTGACCCTTGAGTTTTTGAGCATAAAATTTGATGTGTTCAATTTGTTTCTTTCATCCTTTTCTCAAAGTTCATTAGTGGTGAAATTTTGGTCAAATTCTATCAACTTACCAAAGATATCTTGCTGACAATGTTTGTTCGGGACTAACACATGCACGCACACATAAACTCTCTAGAAAGATAATGTCTGTGATCACTACATTGGCGGAGGCATGATCATGAAATATTCTGACGTCAGAAACATAAAAGGGACACTGTCATTAGTCACATAATAAATGGTGTTGGAGTAGCTTCTTTTCTTAACCAACCATTTTGACTTTGTACTGTGCAGTGGCCTTTGTATGTGTGTACGTCATAAGTTTGTGTGATGATGATGGTTGATGGAGGCGGATATCTTGCGTTTTTCTGTGATGTTTTTCAGCATTGACAGTTTGCCGAGTATTACATCTGTCAAATTCAAGGATCATCTCAGTATGGCTGTTGGTACTTCCACCGGACAGGTTTGTAGCTCTATTCTATTCTTAGTCTTTAGTCTGTATTTAGTTTTTATGCGCGAAAGCAGGAACTCCTATAGCGCATCTTAGCCATCACAATTCTATATGTCTGTCTGTGTGTCTGTCTGTCACTCAAGTGGATCAGTAAAAAACGGTGTAAACTAGGAACACTAAATCTTCACCGTCGGCTGCCTGGAAGACTCTAGTTTCAGGATCTGTAAAACTTTTCCATAAACTTTTCCATTCGTTAACGGTCACCTCAAGCAGGGGGCGCTACATGAAAGGGATGGGAAAAATTTGCGATTTGTAGCCAATAAATCGCCGTATCTCAAAAACGATGCGAGATAGGGTTTAGGTTACCGTTAATCGCTAATAGGAAGCTGTACACTGGCTTTCGATTGGCACCAAAATCAATGACCTTGATGACCTTGAATGCCAAAATAAAGGTTTTTATGGATTTTTGGGCGATTTTGGGCTGTGACACACATTTTAAGAGCGAATATTGGGTCGAAATCACTACAGATAGACCAGTGCAATCTGCATATGAAATTTTTGGGCCTTAAACGTAGATTTAAATGGTCCAAGTCTAGACCCCGTAGGTTCAAAGTGGTTTGCACAAGAGGGCATCAAAGATGGATACTCCCTGAAAAGTCATTATTTTACTGCTATCAGCTGCACGAGATCGGTTACGCCCTCTGGTGAGTGCAATTGAAACGCTATAGAAACACCTTCATAATCATTGCGTCTAATGTTAACTGGTGGGATCGGTGAGCTTAGATTTTGTTCACATTGGGCCTTCAAACATGCACCGCTGTTGCGCATTCCCTTTTGCGTTAGCTAGGCTTTCTTGTTACAGTTCCTTGTGGTTTGATTGTTTTGTCATTTATACAGATATATGAAACATTTATTTTGTTTAGTGATACGTTTCATTGTTGCAACCTAATGATGAGTCTAAATACTGAGAATCTCTGTGATTTCTTGCTATATTCACTCTAATTTTTTCCTGAAGGTTGCCCGTGTAGTATAATGTAGCTGTGTTGTCAGTAATAAAATACATGAATCTATCAACATTGTTAATGGGGTAATACGAGTTGTACATTTGTACAATCAACATCATCAAAGCGCTGTACTTAAATGAGAATTTTTTTTATTTTCCATTTGATAAAAAAACAACTTTTGATGTGCATGATGTGCGAAGTTTCTTACTGGTGTATTGCTGCAGATTCTGCTGTATGATTTAAGATCAAGTCGACCGTCACTTGTGAAAGATCACAACTATTGTCTGCCCATAAAGGACATTGACTTTCATCACTCAGAGAATCTTGTATTGTCTTGTGATGAAAGGATCCTGAAAATATGGGATGAACATACAGTTAGCACTTTTTCTATACTTTATTATCAATTCATTAACTGTCCTGCATAAATTGCAGTTATAATTTTATTGTCATGTGCCATCCACATGTAAGTTTAGTAAAGTAATATTATGTACTTTTGTCATTTGTTTTTATCAACTAGTTGACATTTCAAGTTTATGCATTTGTTAAATTTAATGAAGTGAAATAGTTAATTTAGATTACGTTGTTTGCTTGATATATTTATTTACTTGATTATTGTTAGTCATCTGTTAACATCTATTATCATGACTTCTTTATTGACTTTTTTAAAAGTACACTTCTGGCAATTTTTATAGGTTTTTCTAGACATATCTGTTTGAAGTTTGAACTAGCCTGCAATAAATGAACAGCCTTCAGAGAGTATATAGTTAGAGAAAATATAGTTAATTTGAGTGATGAGTGATTAACTGTACCAATCTTAGTTGCAGTTTCATTCATAGGAAGAGCTGTACATATTCAAAGGTGCAAGGGATTGAAAGGGGCATATCACAGGCTGAACGGTAGTTCAGGCCATGTATTAACGGCAACTTCTCTTTCCTATGGGAAAGCCAAAAATTTGACCCCCACAGAATCAAAACCCATAATCTGATTGAGATAAAATTTGGCACGGTTGATTACGTCGGCTAGATGACCCCTCGTGCAAAATTTCATGTAAATCTGTGCAAGGGGGCTTCTCGGCAAATAGGTGAAATATACGCAAAAAATTTTCTAGCTGCACATATACCTTTTTTCAGAAACTCATCTACAGCTCAGACC
>Ga0209671_1007258_pt1 | contig 11484 bp, 4 predicted proteins | sample WorMetHERISLAND2_2_FD_187401 | JGI IMG/M metagenome (GOLD analysis project Ga0209671, IMG submission 187401) | Marine gutless worms symbiont microbial communities from Max Planck institute for Marine Microbiology, Germany - Olavius geniculatus... | ecosystem: Host-associated > Annelida >...
TCACTATGATCTATTAATTTATTTCTGTGGTCTCAAAAGTGCTTCACAAAGCCTTTAATGGGATTTTCAATGCACGTTTTTTAAAAAAATAAAAAACGTTAAGAAAAATAAAAAACGTTAAAAACGTTTTTTTTACATCTATGGCATCAATGGAGTGCGTAGAACGTCAGTATATTCGAAAATGAACTGAGCGCCGCGACGCACACGCACACGTACCCTGCCCGGTCAAGCTGGAGCCTCGTGACATGTGGTCTACCGACGACGTCCGTGACCGGAATATTCAATTGAGTTGAGTTGCTGATGCGAAACGTCGCACGCAGCGTCCAATAATCACCGCGCAGCATAAATAGCATCCTAAGATCCGGTCTAAGCCTGGCCAGGTCACAGTCCATAAATCGAACAGCTGCAGCAGCTTTCTTCGCTCTGTCGTCGGTTAGGCGCAAAAACGTTTCTGTACTTCCGGTTGTCGTTTGTTGGTAAAAAATGATGTTTTATTGAATTCCTCAAAAATGTAGATACAGTTTTTTTTTGTTTGCTTTCAAAACTTTATTTACTGAAAGTAAACTGTTTGCATTTAGTATGCTGCAGTATTTTTTTTTAATTTACTGCGCATGGCATGGGTGCTATTTAGTGACGTCAGTGTGTCATCGTTTTTATGAGTCGTGTGATATTAACTTACGCGTAATGTCATCAACTAAAAACAATAAAAATATTTCCCTTTTGTGACTTTTCGCCAGACTACAACTAGAAGCACAGTGCTGTAGGCCTAGGCTTTATTTTATTTTTTAAAATGTAAATTTACACGATTTTAATATGTTCTTTACTTTTTTACAACTAGCCCAAGCATTTGTTCTGTCACAGTTCACACACACACGCCTGTGCGATACGGCGATGCGATATGCTTTAACTTAATACGTAACTATACCTTGCAGAATCGCACTTTCAAAGATATCGGCGTTTCTTCCGTATAGTCTATCGTTGAACAGTTGCATTGTTGGGCGTAATTAATCTTCTCGAGGATCTTGGCGGTCATCGCCGCTGCATCACGGCTACTTCATCGATATCATTCAATCACTGTCTGTCCACATAAGAAGCAACAACGACGTTATCTCGCTTTGTCCAAACATTCCGTCGGACAACAACGAAAAAAACTTTTTCGGGTGATTTATGGATTGAATAGTGAATACGCCGATCAATTTTGGTCACAAACGGCCAGACGCAAATGGTCGGACGTTGACCCGTCTGCTGTGCAACTGTATATAGCCGCGTTTCAACTGACACAGGGCCAGCCTGTTGGAGATGAGAAATGGCCCAAGCCCCTAAAGACATGATTCAATGAATCTTGATCAGCTGGGAAGCAGCGACCACAAGTCATGCAGAACCCAACGCATCTACATAAATATGATGAAGTTTATTCGCCATGACGCGCGATCAAAAACAATAGAAAAATACAAGCCATACGAGACAATATAACAAAAGACCACCGTCGTCGTTGTCACTATGTTTATATTGATTTCACTGAAATACTTCACTCTGCTTTACCTCACTGAACATTCGACAGACTTAGCTATCTATCCATGACAAACAAAATAGTATAATTTGCTCAAAATGCACACTGCCGCCCCCTTTTTTCACACATTAGTATATTATACGATTTGTTTTTCATATTACTGCTGCACGGCCATTATTTTGTTTCTCGTGTAAATTTAGTCGTTCAATCTTTACAAATACTGTGCTTTTAGTTGCAGTTTGGTAAAAAAAAATTAAGGACAAAAAATGCATTTTTCATTAAATGTATTTTTATTATATGACATCCCGTGTTAATAACACAACAGTTCATTATAAATTAATCAGGACATATTATATTAAAACTGTTCAGATTATTCAATTGTGCTTTGTCATGGGTAATAAGTCGGTAAAGTTTGAACAGAGATTTGGCTTTTTTGCTCGTTAGTTAAGGCGTTTATCTATTTGTATCAGCTTACTGTTACACTGTTTGTTTTATCGTCCGCCGTGCTGTTAGTTATGTTTATGTTTTTTTATATGTGCTACCACTTTATGGTAAACAAAGTTGAATATATTGCAACACACTGAATGTTATGTAAGAGAACTACAGTAAAAATACTGCAGCATGCCAAATACGATGCAAACAATGTTCTTTCAGTGAAACTTTGTAAACAGACAAAAACAACACTGATATTTTTAAATAGTCAATAAAAAGTATTAGGTGAGAAAATTTTTAGAAACGGACGCCAACTAAAAGCACAGCTATTTATCACGCTTTACGCCATCGATCAAAACAACACCGCCGCCGGCGTTTCCTCCGTATACCGTATAGTCGCAGTTGCTTGCACGAGCGTCACAGCGGCCGTAACGAAAGATAACTCGTTATCTCAGCTCTGCAGTGAAATTAGGCAGCTTCATTAAACCAGATCCGCCCGATACTAAGTTGACGCGTATACAGCAGAACAACGTCGTGCGCAGCGCCGATTTCCGACACAGGAAACATAGGTGCTCGGAAATTTAAGTTTGCCACTAAATGTCCCAAAGTAAATAATTTTCGACGATAAACTTCGTATTCTTCGGCGATAGTTTTCCGACCAGAAAAGACATTTTCCGACAAGCTGAAATTTAGAGGGAGTTACTTTTTTCAGCCTCCCCCCTGCAAGACATGACGACATTGGCTGCGTACGTCTTTGATGCGTAACAAGACTTGCATTTTGCTGAAAGTCTGGAGTACATTAATTGCAGCGCAACAACGACGATTTAACGACGGTGAATGCACAGAAAGTTCGTCAACGCGATTTGCCTGCAATTTATCGAAGAGCACTGCGTGACGAGTCCTTTGCAAAGATATAACTGAACTGGTCGCCAATCTTATGCGCTGACGCACATCGCATTAGGCGCTATGTCTACATCATTATAATCGGCTCAGAGAACACCTCACGCCAGCTCCCAACTTCCCAGCTTTTGCTATCGTCCGCAACCCGCTTTTGGACACTGTATGCTACACAAGAGGAGTCGCCTTTTTCAGCGTTGACCGACGTAGACGAACATCCTACTCCGTCATCGCGAAATCGTCAGTTAACGAAAGATAGGCTATATTTAAGCCACTTTTTTCCTTAAAAAATGTGCCTTCCTAAAACATTCAAGAACATTTCACTAAAAAGCTACTTTTCAACATACTTTGAGTATACGTTTAATTCGATGTTCCCGGTTTTGCGTATGCGTGAAGTTGTCACAGTGGCTAGTCAAATATCCTCCTGCATTCCATATCTAAACAAAAAGTTCAGAGACGCGTGGTGACTGTGGTTGTTAACCTTTTTGTTGCGAATTAATAATTTTGTCATGTGTGGAATTTACCTACTGAATCTAAAACATATAATTTTTAAAATCTTGAATTATTAATGCTTTTTAAAACGCATTCAGTATGGCAATTTAGTTCGATGACTATTTTGTTTATGCAAATGAAAAAAAAAACTGAAAAACTCGAAATTTGACTCGAAACCTTAGACACCAATTGAATTCAGCATACTCAAGTCGTTTTTAATCAATTTCAAAGCTTCTAACGCAATATTTTATGGTAGAAATTGGCATGTACTGCAATAAAAAATAAAATGTTTCGCGGTTGTTTTGGCTTGTTTTGTCTTACTATGTTTTTTTTCTCGCGAATGTGCGAGCACGCTATAAATTAGCACGCTCTGCAACACTGGGCATAGACGATCGTCACGAACTTCCGACATGCGTGCGGGTGTATCTATAGCTGCATGTAAAATCGTCTGATGCATTATACCTATATTATAAGAATCTTAGCCTTTATACATATGTACGTTCATTACAGTGCAGACTTATACTAAAATGTGCAACATCCTATTGATACTATTGCGACGATAAATTCACAAGGTACAACGACGTCGGTTCTTAAACACCATACCGTTTTATTATTGCAACTGGGCCATATTTGTGTACTGTCCATAAGTTTTTATGACTTTTGACTGGCACACGTTACAGAAAATTAGCATCGAAAAGACATATGCATAGTTATAAGCCTGTAGCCATATATCTTTTGTAGCCTACGTAGTTCTAAAATAACGGCAGTCACTACCTTGTAAAAACGTGCTCACTGATCTGACCCAATACGTGTTAAGTGTGAACCTGTGCTAAATGTGTTAGAACCTAATGCACAGCGTCAGGCCCTGTTAGGTCCTATGCTTCTGTTTATCAATTGTATCAACAAGCAACATCATTGAATGACAGACGGACTACCGAAGACGCTTTTTTTATTCTAATAATCTGCCCACTGAGCAGCTTATGATTAACCGTCTCTTCATAATGTTCTTAAAGACCATGAAACGATAATGTCGCCAAAACCACTAACGATATAACGAAGGTAGAAAAATCTTTACTTTAGATCCTATTAATTAGTAATTAAAATAGCGCACAAATAGCCATAACAGTTAGGCCTATGTCCGGCCAACACAACATGAAACATCACGTCGAGACATAATGGTTTCATGTCTTCCGTCCGTTCGTCCGTGATTCAAATAATCACCGGACATAATTTGTGTTACGGCTACTTTCGTTGGTCTTAATTAATACGCACGACGACGCTGAAGTCGCAATCAAGTCGACAATAACAATGACAATGAGTTTATTTGCAGACTTGCGGCTATACAGATAGCCAAATAGCTGAATAATGGTGCAGTGCAAACAGTGAACTAAATAACAATAAAACAGTCCATAAATGCAAAATAACACAGTCCGTGAGTGCAGAGAAGTACATAAGTGCAAATGGCAACAATAATAGTCCATACTATAAAACAAAGATACATCCCATGAAAGCCGTTATTATAGACGTTATAAAAAATTTCAACACTAATATCAGTTATCCATCCAACTGACCGAGTATGAGGGTGAGTAGATCGGAAACGGCGAGCGAGAAAAGGTAGTAATTGGTTGCGGTGTGCATGCGTTTGTTGCGCACGATCACAACACACGTGCACACGTTGCCGGCGATGCCTGTCAGGAAGATGACGCAGTAGACGGTCACGAGCGCCACCGACTCGGCCGTGTTGCGGTATCGTCTGCCAAGACTCTGTTCCAGAAACGCGTCAATGTCCAGCACCGACGACGTCGCGTTGACGCTCGTCGTCGTCGCGGTGTCTGGATCGTACGTGCCGGTTGACATCGTGCGCGGCAGTAATTCTCTGTCAACTTATCACACGAACGACTGGCGGCGGCTTGACTGTCGGTAAAGTCGCTGTTCGCATCAGCAAAGTTAATCGACGCCGGGCCCGGTTACTACTTGGATGGTTGACCATCTCGGGCCAACTCAGCCTGACCGTCCTTCCGTGGATAGATGCAATGAGTACCAGCGAAAGCTGGGACGTACACAAGCACACCGCGCGATGCAATAGCCCCGAGTCCGTGGTCTCGTAGTGTAGGCTGATATCTGGCTGAGGACTAACAAAATGGAGATCAGAGATTTCCACGCAGCATGTAAGTGGGTTCAACGAACGGCTAGTATTGACGAGCGTTTGCTTTTCTGGCAGCCTGTTTTCAGAATATGCTGATAGAATTTGACGTGTGATTCGAATAAATTTTCCTTCTCGTCATCTACTATTTTTTAACATATCGTCGACGGCGATTCGTACGGCATCCGATCGAGCCAGTCCAGTGGTTCAACCGTCAACGCTGCGGGTACTTTGATCGAACCACAACTGACTGACTACACCCTATGACGACGACGACGACGACGACGAGGAGGATAATCATGTGCTCTAAGTCTGGCACATAATCCTGATATCAGTAATTTTTGTCACTAGAAATTTCGAAAGTGGACGAATTAACACCGTCGGAATCTATCGGACGTGTCACTTGGTCACCTGTAGGCTGACTGCTAAAACTAGGATAAGCGCATACGCTGGCAAACCGAGTACAGAACGCTTTACCTCATATATGTAAAAAAAACTAGAATAGACCCCTAATTGTATCTCCCGGCAGCGGCATCTGAACGAATTACGCTTGACAAGACACGTGAACGACGTAGACCTACGGTCCATCGAACACCGAGTCGACTCTGTTGTCCATTGCTCACACGGCGTATAAATGAATGAATGTAAATAAAGTCTATAACTGTCAGTCAGATTCAGACGAACATGCGGCGTCGCTAGCAGTGTCTGCGCCGGCGCGCCGCTCTCCGATTTTGAGTAGCCAGCCGCCGGTGTCCAGTAGAGATGGGTCAATATATCGAAACAATGATGTAGTCCAGTCTGCTAAGTTCGAGTCAAGGTCACGAGGGTTCAAGTCTGAGTCCAATAAGCTCGACGAGACATAATGTTCATAAAATTTGGTATTCACCGTTTAAGCAAGGGCGAGAAACAACCATATTTGATAAGGCTGCGAACGTATGAAATTTAGAGGCTTACTTAACTTTGCATCGCCGATCGGCTGTAAGCCACTAACGAACAAAAACCACGCCTGTAAAATCCAGAAAACAAGTCTTAAGATCAAGAGCTTGTGGGTTCTACTCCCGCGGTGTGTGGTCGCCATCAAGTGGTTGCTACTTAAATAGGTGATTGTCTGCGGACAGGTAGACCATCACCACGGTCAACTAAGCTTATTAGCGTTTTATTTCTGCACGGAAAATTAATTGAGTACCCGCTTGCTTAGTTTGGGTTGAAATAAGGCGAGCTTACCTGCGTCGGGTAATAGGCTCACGTAACACCGTGTGATTTCTTGCGGCAGGTAGTTCTTCGATGGTTTTCCATGAAAACTTATACGCACCCTTCAGCTTTCTAACCGTTAACCTACCAAATATCGCTATATCGATACGTGAGTGAGTGAGTGAGTAAGCTTAGCGTTTAACGTCCCGTCCGAAACAGTGTAAATCATTTCGGGAATGGCCTTTCCAGGCAATGCACATACACATAATAATAAAGCAAAATGTTCAGTTTTTATGGAATAAAAACCTAATAGTGATCACAAAACACAAAACCGATCTAAACCTAAAACTGAAAGAGCTAGCCATTATAAACGTGCATATGTAACAATAATGGCACTTCTAATAACCTTCCCTGTTATCCTCTAGACAGTCACAGGGGCACGATATCGATACTGCATCGATATCGCGATATCGATGCATCATGCAGTATATTTCATCAATGTCGATATCGTATCGAAATTAAAATTGTGACATCGGCCCATCTCTAGCGTCGGCTGTCAATCTGAAACTGCATGCTCTGCGCAGCCTTGCGCTGTCAATCACTGACCAACTCACTCCGATGTAGTTTACGGTAGCGCAGCTAACTACTCACAACTCGCTCAGCTTTTTACGTCGGCCGACGTGATGAGGTCAATGAAAATTTCTTATTCTTTGCCATGAATTTTAGCAAAACAAATAATACTATCACGTTGTGACGGTAATAACATTATTTTGATCAAGAGTGACAACGACGTCGTATTTTCCGTTGAATTTCGGCTGCTGTACAGCTCGATATAACCACCCAGTGCCGACATATTGCCCGGCCGTCCGCTTAGCTACAAAAGCACTTACTTATTTTAAATTTCAATAAAGGTTCACTTTTACGTTGCCAACGCTATGCCTTGGCGTCGCAAACGCAATTAGACATCAATTTGACGTGAGATAGGCTATACGTCATTTTTCCCGCGGTTACTTCTGCTTTGAGAAAGGTTTGCGCAAATTTTGGTTTTAAATAAAAAAAAACCAGAACGGGATGGACAGACAGACAGTCAGATAGACGGGGAAACAAGCAAGACTCATAATGTGGCCTATTAAGACGGCCGTAAAATAACTTTTTATCCCGAGTGTCCCAAAAATGTATAGTCTTGTAATACGTACATAATCACCAGGAATGGTGACCAAAAATATTACATTTTCTAAATTTTTTGTTTGTTTAGTTGCCTGTTTTAGTAACTGTATGCATATAAATAAAAATTTTGGCACAAAATAGCAACAGAAAGCTGTTTTAAATGCGCGAGCTGGAAAATAAATACGAATTAAAATCGGTGCGAATGTTAAAGTATCGGTGGTAGGCCTATTAAAGGAATGTGTACTGGTAATTTTCAAATTTTATTCGCAGCACTACAAAAACTTGTAAAAATTCCAAACAGCGCTTGTCTTCGTCTTCTGCGGAAGATCATTATTATATTAGTTCTAAAAATTTACTTGTAAAAATGTCCGCGCTGGTGACACAAACAGTAACTGTAAAGAAATACGAAGTACGTGCACTTAATGCACTATGCAGTATTTGCTGGTGCAGTAGTTTTGGTTTTACTTCTCGCGATTTCCTGCTAAAAGTTTACTTTAAAATCCCGCAATAAAATACCGCGTGTCATTTTGTCTCGAAAAATTGCAGTTTCACGGAATACCTTTCATAGCTGCATTTTGCATTAGCTTGTAATATAAAGTTGCATCTGTAAGTAGCCTACGTCGAATGTGATAGAAGTGTAATACCAGCACGGATGGTAATGCGCTTAAAGTGGCCTTCTTTACTGGTAAAACCAGACGTTACAATCTATTTTTTGCTATAAGATAATAAGTGCTGCTCACATGAGAACCCTTTCAGACCAATACGTCACATGGGATTAGCTTACATTAGCACATCAGCATCAGCAGCAGAAAGAAGTGATACCCGTGCTTATAGCCAGAATCTTTTTGTCACGACCGCCGTATCAATTCCTGCATTTTTAACCAGCAAAGTCGTCAGTGAAAAAAACGTTCTTGGCAGGCAAAAATGCATTTTTCTGACAAACAGCTAGTCCACATTTTGGACACAAAGATGTGGCTATTTAAAATTTGTGAAATTTTGATTTTACCTCTCGAATTTCTCAAAATAGGGAGACTTTCAACTTTAAATTTTATACTCTTGGGAGATAATTTTCCAATAAGCATAGGCTAAAATTTAAGGGTGGAGGCAAGTTGCCCTCTCTGTGCCCTGAGACTACGCTACTATTTCAAGATTACGCTTATTTTGGCTTAATCACTATAAGCTTAAATAATACAAAATGGTGAAAAACACTAAATACCTACAAAACAGAGGGATCACTAAAGACGTTTCTGTTTCAGTGATCGAGCGGCGTTTTGTTGCAAATGACAGCACCTGCGAAAAACGGTTTTGGTCTGGAGGGAGCTATAGCAAAATCCGATACATTAATATTAACACACGTTTCACACACTAGATGCTCATTTATGCCGCGTTTTACGTCGACAACACGTGTCAAGCGTTCTAAGCTTTGTCGAAAGCTATGATTGATAAACCGCTTGTCACGTAAGAGTGTCCACTGTCCGGTGACGCAAGGTTGACAGTGTGGAGGTAGCGCGACCAAGTAACACTCTGAACTGGTAGTTTTCACGCACGTTCCAATCCAACCTGTTCTCACTCCGACACCTGTTCTCGACGCTGCGTCAAACTGTCGCTCGCTCGCGACATTTTGTGTATTGTTTCTGTTTTTTGACGTTCCGTTTATTTCTGTCTGTCCAATGCAATGCATAGCATTGGACAGAGTATAGAATCACCTGAGTGTCCGTGCGTCCGTGCGTGCGTGCGTCCAACTTTTCTTAAGTATCTTCTTTCCATCTTCCCTTTCCCGTCCCCTTTCCCTTCCCCTTCTTTCCCCTTCCCCATTTTCCTTCTCCTTCCCCTTTCCCTTTTCCTTTTCCACCCCCTTTTCCTTTCCATTCCCCTTTCCGTTGCCCTATCCTCTTCCCATTTTTCCTTTCCCTTCCCTTTTCCCTTCTTTTTCCCTTCCCTTTCTCTTCTCTTCACCTTCCGCTTCCCTTTCCTTTATCTTCCCTTCCCCCTTCTCTTCCCCTTTCTTTGTTTCCCTTCTTTTTTCCTTATTTTTCCTTCTTTTCCTTCCTCTTTTCCTTCTTCTTTTCTTTTCCTTTCCTTTCCCCTTTCCCTTCCCTTTTCATTCCCCCTTTTTTCCTTTTCTTTTCCCTTTCCATTTCCCTTTCCTTTCCCTTTACCTTTCATTCCTTTTTCCTTCCCCTTTCCTTTTCTTTCACCTTCCACTTTCCCTTTCCTTTTCCTTCCACTCTTCCTTCCTTTTTCTTTTCCCTTCTTCCATTTTTCTTTCCGTGTTTACGTCCGTGCGTCCAGTATTTTAGACGCCATATCACAGTGCAGCACGGTAGTGCTGACACTGTTGTAAGGGCGATGAACGTTAAGTATATATAGGAAATGGCGTTTGGGAGGGGGGTCCTGTAACTCCGAAACCCCTTAACCGATTTCCATAAAACTTGGCACCAGTGATCACATCGCCCACCCGACCCCATATGCAAAATTTAGTTACAATCGATTCAAAGGGGGCGTGGCTGCGCATGCGCGAAATTCGCCATTAGGCGTCTATTTTTTTCTTTTTTTTCCTTGCGCACGGCTACAGACCAGCCCGTTGGACCGACCGACGCCGCTAATGGCTCAAGCGAAGCGTCCTGACGCCGGACACATTCTTTATGTTTTCGACTAAAATTTTAAAAAATTACCTCTTCTATGCCCCAATTTTTAAAACTTTGCATTACGGCCTGTAGGGACTTCAAAGCGGTATAACTCGGTCCCCGTAAAAGATAATTGCGCGCTGTTTGCACCTACGTGTCGTCTCGCGTCTGAAATATTATTATCATGTTTTTTTTAATAATTTTTTGGAGAGATTTACAGTTATTCTATTTTTACACCAGAATTTGTGTGGTCGTACACACTCTTAATTGCACAGAAATTAATTATTTTAATTAACCACATAATTTAGCAGTATCATTTAGTTTCTGTTGTACCAACATGAACACCCATGCATGTTTATGAACTGGAAAAAATTATCAGAGGATTAAGCTGTTCAAAAAGTGCGGGTTATGACAATATTGGTCCCAAGTTAGTTAAATCTGTTTTACCTCAAATATTACAACCATTACTTTTTAGATACAACTTGTCATTTTCAACAGGTGTAGTTGCCGATGCCTTAAAAATTGCAAAAGTCGTACCAATATACAAGAAAGATGATCCACAGTCACCTTGTAATTACCGTCTTATTTCATTGTTAAGTATATTTGGCAAAGTACTAGAAAAATTATTGCAAAAGAGATATGGTGTTTACTTAGAAAAAAATATAACATACTTGTACTTTATGATTATCAGTTTGGCTTCAGAAAATTTCATGGTACTTTTTTTTAGCTTGAATTGAAGTTATTGATAGCATATACAGGCACTTGGATAATCACGAAAAAACTATAGATTTGTATTTAGACCTTCAGAAAGCATTTGATACTGTAAATCATGACATTTTAATTCATAAGCTATCTATATATAGCATTAGAGGTAATGTGTTGAGTTAGTTTAAAAATTATTTAACAAATCGCAAACAGTTTACTGTTTTAGCTGATGCTTAATTGGATACTTTGGACATAACCTGTGGAGTTCGACAGGGTTCTATCCTGAGTCCTCTATTTTTTCTTATATATATATATATATA
>Ga0209671_1007263_pt1 | contig 11482 bp, 6 predicted proteins | sample WorMetHERISLAND2_2_FD_187401 | JGI IMG/M metagenome (GOLD analysis project Ga0209671, IMG submission 187401) | Marine gutless worms symbiont microbial communities from Max Planck institute for Marine Microbiology, Germany - Olavius geniculatus... | ecosystem: Host-associated > Annelida >...
TTGACCGGCGCAGCCGATGCACCGTTTTGGCGCGCTTGGCGGGTATTTGGGCGGCAAGCAAGGCGATACAGGAACCAATGAATTCAGAGAACAATGGATCGTCAGGCAGATCGGGCAGCAGATCGCGCAGGAGTCGAAGCCCCCGCCGCCATTGAGGGTCAACGTACTCAACGATCGCCTCGGCAACCACCCCAACCGTCGACCGAAGAGACGGCCATGGGTCCGGCAAGAGAAGTACCTGCCCAACGAACAGTCGATCGGAATCGGTAAGGTGGTTCTCTGTAACTATTTTTTTCAGTCCTTTAGAACTGCCGTAGAATCTTCCTGCGATTCTATTGATTGTGTCACCAGGTTTGACGGTGTACCGGAAAGGCAACGCCAACAGGCTGCCGCACGCCTGAAGCAGATCGGTCAGCGCGAGCAATTCCGCCGGCGACGGCGAGACCTCCGCTGCCGTCAGGTCGAATAGATCCCCGCGTTCGGTTTTGAGCAATAGGGAACCTTCGCCGACCGGCACAATCCTGGATTGGCCGGGCGTCAGCGACACAACCGCCGGCTCCTTGGCGCCGGCCTCAATCAGCTCGATTCGAATCAGCTTGAGAAGCGGAACGGATATGGACCACGTAGCGGCATCGGGTTCGAGTGCCCCGATCTCGACGGCACGGGCGTTCCGTCGCACCAGAATCGATGTCTCGCCGGCATCGCGAAGCAGGCGATCGCGAAAAATGTCTCCGGTTGCCTTGTCATCGCTTTCCATACCAAGCTGCACCATGGCGGTACGGTCCAACCTGGCGGCAGCGGCGGTGGAAATCACTGTGGCGGGGAATCTCCTGCGCGCGCGCATCCACCATGCCGCAAGGCCACGGTCCGGATCTTCCACCATCGCCTTAAGGGCACTGTTCAACCGCTGCTCAATGTCCGCCTCGCCACCCGTGACGGCAAGCCATGCGATGGCCTCCTCCAGTTGGATGGCCGGGGAGGTATCTTCGTGCATTTCACGGATGATGTCCCAAGCACGGACGGCAGTGTTCCGGTCAACTTGATCACGAAGGCGATTTCGAAGCAGTTCGGCGACGTCCGGCCGGAAAGTAAACCCGCTCGGCCCGGATGCGAGGACGAGCCTGCTGTGCCACAGATCGGCCTCACAGCCGACGTCGAGCTGCGGGGCCAATTTTAGACGCAAAGCGCGGAGCAGCTCCGATTCAATCTTAACCGCCACTGACGCATAGACGGCGAGTTCAACGGCGCCGGGCGATTTGTTTTCCAGTCCGGCAATTTTGATCGCGGTTTGAGGATCGGGAATCATGGCCTGACCCGGAAATCAATGTCGTTAATGGTTGTGGAGCGATCCCATACGATCATGTCGATCGCACTGATCAGATTCGACGGCCAGTGGTGCTCAGGGTAAGGGATGAAGGCTAAAAGACGTGAATTCCGACGGGCAAGCATGCGCGACAATGCGAGCCAATCATCGTCGAAGTCGCGGTTGCCGCTGGCAATACCCAGGTCTCCTAGGATCAATACGGGCGTTCCTCTATACGGCGGAACAAAGGGATTCCAGCTGCCCACCGAACCGAATCCGCATCCCTGGAGGGGAGAGTTTTCGTACCATTCAGTCTCGACCATGGATTTGCCGACCAGGACCTTCAGCCGGCGGATCAGGTCGGTCTGATCCCGCCCGAATGGCTCCATATCCAGACCATTGTCGACCAGTACCCGAACCCCCCGGAACAGCGATGGCCTGGGATGGCTGGGGATCTCTTTTACCGGCAATGCCCTCGAAAGCCTATCCACCAACTTAAGGATGTTGATATCCCCGCCGGGACCGTTGGTGGATACCGATGCGGACAGGATTGGCGGCGAACCGATCGGCACAAAGAGCGGGCGGTGTGTCAGATTGGGATGACGGTGGCGGAACTCAGGGGGATCGAGCGAATCGACATTTTGCCAATCCTCTGAAGTTGTCCATCCCTCGTCCTTTCCGACGGGTTCGAGCTTTGGTACGGCATTCACTGCAATTTGAGCCGGTTCGATCCGGGGTGGGCCGATTGACTCTAGGGGTGACTGCTTGGTGGGCCCTTTCCGATCATCGGATTCGGCGTGACGCTGGGGCGCCCGGCTGGCCGCAGCCAGCTCGAAGCCGAGAACTTTGGCGACGTGTTTCATCGTCCGATCGTCTTTAATTTGCAGACGATCGAGAACGGTGACGACATCCCCCAACCATACCTGTGGCCGCAGCGTCATGGCATTTTCCCGCCTGTCTTCATGAACCTGCCGATCCTGTGTCTTGACCATCCGCACCCGAGACTCTTTTCTTCAAAAGACACACCCGCTCGATACGTTGCCATGCTTCGCTTCCCACGTTGACGTCCAAGGCACGACAGGCCTTAATCGCATCGAGGTATTCAGCGGTGCTCGGAGGACGCGACCGATCCGTCTTGGCTTCCCGGCGCAGCTTAATGAGGCGCCGGGCAACTTCGCGGCAAAGGTTTTCATCTGACGCCTTGGAAGGAAGGCGCCATCGACTGCCATGGATCTTCGCGATCCTGACGAGCCTATCTTCATCGGGATAATCGAGATAATGTACGACACAGCGGCGCACAAAAGCGTCCGGAAGATCGCGGGTCTCGTTGGTCGTGATGGTGATCAGCAGTTGTCTGATCCGGTCAGCACCGCGTGTCAGCGGCCGAACCCGTGTGCGCGTTTCCTGAACTGTGAATTCCGACGAGCCGATCGGCACGAGCAGCCCGTTGGGCACATCCGGGTCCGCCTTGTCGATCTCATCGATGAGCACAACCGCGGCGTCCGGCGACCGCTTGGCGTTCACCGACGCATTCGGCTCCGTCGCCTCCGTCTCAATGGGTACCGCTTTGGGCGCCCCGCGGCGGAAGGCCGACCGTCGGTTCAACACCCACCATAACACACCGGGTTCTACGTAGTCGTAGTCGTTCAGGGGCGGATCGCCCTTGATGCGGGCTTGGGCGTCCGCCAGCTTTCGAATGTTATCGAAGCTCCAGAGAACATCCTGGGCTTGAGTCCGTGAAGTCACCACCAGTTCATAGTAGCGCGCCTTGAGGTTGCGTGCGAGGTAGGCGGCCAAGGACGACTTCCCCGAGCCGGGCCGCCCCCTCAACAAGAGCGGGCGGTTGGATGCGATGGCAATCTCCGCCGACAGCCGCAACTCAGGATCGACGAGATACACGCTTCCATCCCTTGTATCACCCCAGGTCGATTCGGCGCTTTCCTTGCCGGGCGCACTGGCAAGCCGCTTGATTTGCCCCCGGTACGATAATTTTTCTGCGGTCACTTTGCATTCCTCCTTATGTCGCCAGAAACTCGTCATACAGCGTGGCGATGTCTATATCCCGGCGGTCCGGCAGCAAGGGCTCCACCATCCGGCAGTTGGTGAACCCTAGTTCCTCAGGATCGCGCGTCTGGCCCCCTAACATCAGAATAAACGTACACATCCAATATTTCTCGATCAGCTTTTCCAGCACGCTTGGGCGGCACGCTTCACCATACAGCACTATAAAGACAGGACCGTAGTTGGTGATTCGCGCCTTCATCTGTTCCTCCTTATCGGTGACATTGTCGAGTCGGAACACCCGCCTCAATTTTTCGTCGTAGGCCTGAAAGATAAGGTCAGGATCACCGTCGTGGAGATCGGGAGCTTTCACGATTCTTAGATCTGTCACATCACCACAGGTCGCCCGTCGCGCATAGAACTCGCCGGTCTCGTGTTCGGTTCCGTTGATCGCAACTATCCAAGGGGCTTCATCGAACAGGCTCGCGGCAACGACATGTCTGGCAGCTTCCGGGTTGACCCAAACCGGGAAGAACTGTTTTGCAACCCGTTCCCTGTTTTCGTTGGTCAATGTGAAGACGGTTTCCTTGAGCGCCTTTGCGGCATTCTCGAACGTCTCTTCCGAGACACCTGCGACCAAAGGCTCTGATCCGAAGTGCAAGAGCCGATACGCTAGCAAGCGGGCCAGAACGCTGGCGTTATCATCAGGCGGCAAATCATCGGCGAGTCCCAGAGCCCGCGCCATTTCTTTCAGACTGTCCGGATCCACAAGCCGCAGCAACTTGCCGAGGTGGTTTGTCCAGGTTACGATCGGATCGGAGGACGAATTCTCGGGTTGGGCACCCATCCAAGTTCTGACGATCTCGACAATCTCGTTCGCGATTGTCTCGCGATCCGCTGCCTTCATCTTGAGCGGATTACCACCCGGCAGAAATTGAATCTCGCTGACCTTCACCGGACTCCAGTCATCCATGCGAGTCGCGGTCTTCGTCACGGGCTCCAACAAGACCGGAATCAAAAGGAACCGGCCTGCAACGGTTCTACGCCAGGTGAGGATCTGGGCTTCTTTCAACACCCAGGAGGATTGAAGCGAATCCTCAGAAAATAGGATTACCCCACCATCACACTCCGCCAACCATTGGTCGAGTTCGGCGCGCCATGACTGGCCCGGTCTAAATGTCTGGTCCCAAAGGACCTCGATATCAGGTTCCTTGTCGAGCTGGTGTGCGACTACATCCCGAAGGGCTCTCGTTTCCTCGGTCTTAGAGCTATGGCTTACGAATATTTTCATGCATTTTCATTGCCGTTTATTACTTTGCCGTCCGCACCGTTTTGGGCTGCCTGAGCGGCTTCCTGAACCATTTGGACCGCTTTGGATGATTTCTCAAAGGCTTCATCACTCACCCACTCAACGCGCCACGATTCATTTTCCTGCGCCATGACCCGCTCGCAGCTTTCGACATACTGCGCCTCGAGACGGCGTACTTCCTCGCTTTGGCCGCAGGCCGCAAGCCGGGCGCGATTACTTTCACCGTCCTGCCACCCAGCCTTGAGAAAGCGAAGCTGCATAGCCGTATCTAGATAGAGCGGCACCAGGCTCTCCAATCGTCCGGATTGAATTAAAGCGACGACTGCAGCGGATAAGGTCGTGATGACCGGCACCCACATCGGCAACCCGGTGTTTGCCAAACCACCTAGCCCGCAAAGTACGGCTGCCAGCCCGAGTACGAAGGCGCACCGCTTCAACCGTCCGAGCTTCGTGTTATGCTCACGAGATCTGTTCTTATAGTATGCGAGCTGACCATTTAATCTCTCATTTTCGTAATCCTCGACACTTGCCGCCTCGGGAGGGGAGGAGCGCGGGTCATTCTCCGGACCGGGAGCCGGTTGCCTCTTGAGACCGGTGTTGGCCTCGAACTGCAGAACGCGGGCACGTAAGGCGGTCCCGGCATCAGCCGTATCGTAAGGCGGAACCTTCATTAGGCTCAGCCAGAACTCACGCTTGATCGCCTCAGCCATCAAGCGAGACCGAGTCCAACCGGTTTCTCTATCAGGCGTCAGCAATTCCCTGCCGACGTATCCGGCAATGGCGATGGCGCCTGCGCTGCCGGTCGCGAGAATATGCGGCAGGGAAATACCGTATAGAAACTCTCCGGCAAACCGACCGGCCGCAGTACCCAGAACAGCGCCCACCACACCCAGAACCAGCGCCACAACGCGGGCTCGATCCTGCTTTTTTTTGAGGTTTTGGGCCGTGTTGGCCCACTCCCGGTACTGAAGCCATACGGAAATTTCTGTGGCCGTTGGGTGACCGGGATTGAAGGAGCCACTAGCCATGTTTATCTTCCTCCTAATCAACTTTATCCAGCCGGCTGATTATAAGGTGCAGAAAATGACATTATGGAAAATGGCCTCATGCGGTGTATCATTGAGGTCATTTATGAGATAAGACATTGGTTTTTCTATAAAATATAGTGGGTCCAGCCTTGTATGTCAAGAAAAAATGGACCGCACTAGATGCCGTTTTCTTGCATCCGCGGTCTGGATTTTCGGCGGTTGGACTGTACTCCAGGAAACGGGACGATGGTGCTCTTTGACGGCTTACAAATGTCGCAATTCATAAAGACCATTTTGCCCAGTGACGGTCTTTGGCCACATCAAGGACATATGGGACGATATGCAAATAATCATGACCTTTACTGTCTTCCCTCTGATTGTTAGTCATTTTTGCCACATAGGGTATCACGATTTACGAAACTGGACGTTGCCATGTAGCGCGAAGTAGACCGGCAAGAAGGAAGTGCCTGGGTGGTGATGATGGCTTCGAGCGCCGGAAACGCCAGCGTACATCATTGGCATTTTCATAGCTAGCCGAAAGCTGGATCATGAGCCAACGCGCTGATGGCCATGTGGGGTGCGGCACCCGGACTCTCTTTCGGGTCCGGCCCCTTTTTACTTAAAATCGGAAATTTTGCTGAAACTAATTCCATTGCGCCACTAACGCCCAAGCCTAAAAACGGAACACCAAGCGCTTCGATTCCCACCCCGGTCGCAAATGAAACAATGTGGTAGACACGTCGCACCCAGGTCTTCCGAAAGTGACTGCGCACCAGACCATTATGGTTATCGACGAGATCCTCCAATTCCTTGATGGCCGCCTCCGAAGGCCATCCGCTTTTCGCGCGTCGATCCTCCCAATCAAAGAGTGAGCGACGGGCCAACTGAAAATCCTCACTACGTGCGAGCTCAATCGCTCGATAGTATGTCTTTTTAGGTTCCTCCACAATTGGGAGTTCCAGTCGTCGTTCGAACAAAGCACCGACTTCACGGTTCAGTTCTTGCTGGGCTGCCCTGCGAGGATCAAGGGCTTGTACTTTGTACATTAATTTTGCACTCTGCGGATTGCGGAAAGCCGCCACGGGTATCGGGGGTGGAACCCGATCTTTCCATAATCTGTCTGTAACGGCGAGTACCGCAGGGGTCATGTCGTATCCCAAACCCTCGATTGCGTTGCCAACCTCGCCGAGCTCTTCCATGCCCTCTGCCCAGTCGTCTCGTAAAGTTTTCGTCCACTTCACGGCATGAGCCAATCCAGCTTCGCTAAGCTCATTGACGCGCTGTCTCATCAGCTCAGGCTGCCAGTCTTTTTTGTTCCAGCGTTCGTCATCATCGGCAGGAACCGGAAACACGAGTCGGTCATAGAGCAAGATCTCAGGGACGAGTTGTCCGACATTCTTGTGATCGATTACAGAGAAAGTTCCCCATCGGGGCCTCAACTTTTCTGTTTCCATGATTACCTCACTTATTCTGTTACCTGGTTATCTACAAAGCTCCAGTAACCGGCACTTCGCTTCCCTCCCCTGGTGGGAGGGATTGAGGGAGGGGGATAAAATAGATAGCATACCTTCAACTTGATCTTTCTGGATAAGCGTATTCTGTTATTATGCCAGCATACTGGCACCTTTGCGTGTGTCCCTCATCTCGATTATAACATTGGCACCAGTTTATAATTCCGGGTGTATGTCGACCGGCTCCTCCTCTGCGCGAAGTTGGTACGGTGTGGCTAGCGCTTTGATATGGCGATCTTTCACTTCGGTAAGCCTCTGCGCGTATGAGTTCGCCGGCTCGCAAGTCTTTATGTGCCAGGTCTATCGCTTGTTGTGATCACCCGATGCCATGACACTGCGTCTGCACTGCGGCAGTCCGTCCATGCGATCCCAGTCATCTGCTAAAAGCCTTGAGGGAGATCAAAGCTTGAATTGTGAATTTAGTTTATTGAACGATGCCCTTAATTACTGATCATTTTAGTTTGGCCTTTATGGATTTTACTGCGTGACTGACCGCTGAGCAGCTCAATCCGAATTCAATTCCGATTTCGGCATTTATCATTCGCCCGTTCTCCAGGTATAATAAAGCAATAAATCCCTAGTGTCCTTTTTCTGCAGATGTTGTGTAGGACCGCCCCTTTTTGGTTTTGTCTAGACCGCAATATATTCGCTAGAAGCACTTCATTATTCTGAACCCATGACCCCAGGTTCACGCCTGGTAGGCAACATTTAAATTGTCCATGTTCAAATCTACAATGGCACCGACTTTTTTGACGCCGTCCTTGAACACAATTTCGATCCGGTCATCCTTGTCCAGCATGAACCGGGCCTGGTTGAGCCTGAGCATGCCGCCGTTGGAGCTCTTGTTGATCAGGATTGCCGGCATTTCAAGGCCTTCTTGGATGATCGTGACTTCTTCGTCGCAATCGGTTCTGTTGGCTTCATGCCGCTTCTCGACTTTGTGCTTGCCGCAGAACAATGTGAACCCGATGGTTACCGAGAGCACAAATCCCATCAAAGGATATTGCCACAAATGGTGATCGACCGCCGGTGGCTGGCTCACCTTGAGACCGGTCCAGACCAGTAGCGCGGTCAGGGCGGCATGGGTCAGGGTATACTTGAGTGTATACCCCCAGTATCTGATCCGGTTTTTAAACACCCGGGCTGAAGAATCGCAACGGATGCAGATGAAAAAGGCGGTCCCCGCCGTGATCCCGCAGAACATGGCCATGGCGTACCATGACGCTCTCGGGGCCATAAGCCCATGCTCATTGATCCGGAGCATCATCAGAAACAGGGCGATGACAAAGGAGATCCCGGACAGGATAAGATAGAGCTCCAGCGGCCGGTCAAAAAAGCTTTTGTAGGGATTGTCCCGGCTCACAATTCTCCAGGTGCGGTTTTTTGCCATGTATTGCTTAGTCATGGTTACCAAGATAATGGGCAGTACCATAATGTATAATGCCGATTCAATGTAGATGAATATTTTTTTGATGGTGCCGCCCACGGTCGTATTCGGATCCAGCATGGCATACCATACCGCCATGAGCGCTATAGTCGGGACCATGATGAACACGACCCTGAACACCTGTTGGCGCCGGTAAAAGTCGAGGGCCCCCGGATTGACTTTTAGGCCGATATCATGGATCAGCCGCATGGGGTGTTCACTGGCGGAGGAGGCCATGACCACCACGCAGGAGATCAGCCGGTAGCAATTGGCCAGTAAATGGTCGACCTGCTGGCTCAGTTCGGTTTCTTCGTCCTGGCTCATGGCCGCATCCATGTTCCTGAACTCGGCCATTTTTTCGATCAGGGCAATGTAGGCTTTTTTCAGTGGAAGCCAGCCCAGGGACCGCTCGCTGACATGGCTTTTAAACCGGGGGTCCCGGCTCCACTGGTCCACAATAAATATAAAATAGGACAGCCGGGCCCACCTCGCAGTCATGGTGCCTGAATTGCCAGGGTTGGTAAAATCAGACCGTTCCAGGTAACGGTCGATCTCGATATCGGTCCTGTAGTTTTGCTCAAATAGCTTTTCCAGATGGGTCTTAACCAAGTTGGAATCGGATTTGATTTCGGTAAAACAAAGGGTGTGAAAAATGTCCTTGCTTTGGTCCGGGATAAACACAAAGCTGTGTAGCCAATGCTTGACCATTCCAAACAAAAGGGTTTTGGGCCATTTCAATAGAAACTGCAACTTTTCCACTTTGATATCATCCGCTCGAACAATTCCCACAATGAGAAACGCCGAAACTAGGGCTGATACCGCTGTTTCCCCTTTTTCACCGTAAGCGAGATCCAGGGGCAGGCTCAACAGTATCTTGGTGAACCACATATAGATAATACCGGCAATTACAGCAAAAAGAAACATGAAGAGGGTATAGCTCGAAGGATCTACCATATATCTAGGCAAGGCCGGCTTGGCAAGCCTGGCATAGGGCGCGGAATCAATAAGATCCTCATCGTCGCTCCCATAGGGGTATTCCGGGGCGTTGAAATCCTTCAGTGAAAAAACAAACACCAACACAAATCCGATGGCAAAGGTGCTGAATGTAAATAAGTCCATATTTTACCTCCTTTTTTTGAGAAAAAAGGTTGCAGGAGGATAACAAAGCGTTGCCCCGGCTGGTTTTACTTGAATTACTGAAAGACATTCTGCATCTCACCGGCATAAAAGACACATTGTTTCCGGAGCGCATGAATAACTAACCGCCCGGAGCTGCATCGCATTGAGTAACTTTGAACAACACTAGAAGTGGACTTAACCTAATTCAATCAATCGGACTGTAGCAGGAAAAAATTCTAATGAGCATAGGCGTTAACTAGTGTCTGGGATCGGCCCACGGCCATCCATTGTTATTTAATGATCAACGCCCTAAAAAATTGGCGTTAGTAGCTCTTAAAATACAGGTTTCATAAGATTAAATTAAGGTTCAGTTGGCCTGGCCCGACCCTCCGGCCCAGATCTGAAAGATATGGCACCGCACTTTCCACGATTAGAGGATTTGAACCTCTTTAGAGGGTACAGGAGTCGGCGATTTACCGTAGAATCCAAGGACAAGGATCGCGCAGACAACAAGCGAAATTGCGATGATGTTTCTCATAACAACCCCCTCTGTTCATGGAGGCTTCCAGGGTGTGCGCAAGTGAAGAAGTTCAAATCTAAAAAAATGCCACGTCTTGTTTATAAGATAGACAAATTAAGTGCCAACTCTATCCACAAATGGAAAAAAAATGATAGTACATGATAAGTATTTGAAATATTATGTTTTAGATGAATATTAATCCAAGGGGTTTAGCGAGTCGAGGCGATAATAGCAGTACGTGATTGTAAATGTAGTAGACAGAATCAGACAGGAAGTGTAAATTTAATTAACGAAATATCGAACGGAGGGTGATAGGGGACAAGGGGATGTTAAACCGAATCTCGGATTTATCCTTCTCCAACAACTTCCATCCTTGCTCCTCGAAGATTTGGCGACTCAGTACTTTCACCAGCTTGATTGCATTCTTGCCGGCAGCGCACTAAAGCCTATCCAGGTTTTTCACCAGATGTTGGGGTTTTATATCAGATTATCTATTGGTTTCGTTTAGAACCGTTTATTAAGAATTCGACCCTGAGGGCACGATTTGGGTACAGACCAGATTCAGCAAAAAGAAAAAAAATATTTACCAGTCTTCGAAATCAACAAGCGGAACCCGCATAGGAGGTACGCTAAATGAAGAATTGAAAAAGGCGCTCACAGAAGCGAACCTCTTGATCTTTATTTACACACATGGAGTCTACGATTGGAGCTACTGTATGTGGGAATGCGGAGTTGCCTTGGGTCCAGATACGGAGAACACCAACCTCGTTGTATTTGAATGTGCTAAGGAAACTCCTAAAGTATTTCGCCCAAATGTACGAGTTAGAGTCAATCAGGATGAGATTAAAGTGTCTATTCGCTCGAGCCATTTAAATTCCATTATCCCCTTATGGCACCGATTCGTTGTTCCTTGATATGTCCTAAAAAGTTAAAATGGTGTTTTCAGCCTTGAAAATTACTCTCTAAGGCTTCTCAGAGCGTTATTATCTATGGCTTTCTGCTAATTATCAAAATGTTAACTTAACCCAGTAAAAACAACCTATGTTATTCCTGTGCAGATTTTTTAGGGTTGCTTGGAGCAGACCCAAGCTTGTCGGGGCATCGTGATAATAATTTAGAACCCCCATCAAATATTTACATTTGAAAAACAGGCCGGATACTTTTTTTGTAGTCGGACTTGACATTTGGAACGGGATTGTCTACTCCTACCTGACCAAATAGCCGAATCGGTCGCGGCAATCGCCGCGCCTTTCAATCCGAAGCTG
>Ga0209671_1007264_pt1 | contig 11482 bp, 8 predicted proteins | sample WorMetHERISLAND2_2_FD_187401 | JGI IMG/M metagenome (GOLD analysis project Ga0209671, IMG submission 187401) | Marine gutless worms symbiont microbial communities from Max Planck institute for Marine Microbiology, Germany - Olavius geniculatus... | ecosystem: Host-associated > Annelida >...
GACCTTCATCATATGTAAAAAATAAATCTGATTGCAAATTATAACAACTATTAATAATTTAAAATTTTTCTGGTAAATCACTCCTATGCCTTCTTTTTTCTAATGTCATTAAATTTAATTTTTTAATACGTTCTTCGTAATGTAAATTTTTTACATCGTCAATCAATTTAGTTGCACGACGTTGAACTCCCTCGACTAACTCAATATCCTTCTGATAATGCGGGCTCCAAATTGGAACACAATATGAATGAAATGAAAACAATACATCTGTAACAACACATTGTAAGAAATTAACAACAGGAAACAACCTCTTTATTGTCTCAGTTATTGTCCAAAGTAACTGTCGCATCGCGCAGTTTTCACATCAAATGTTCAATGTGTTCGCCTTGCTGCTAGACGACGCACTGAAGCCGGCGACGCCACTGACTAATGGTGCGATCAGCCAAACGCTACGACAGTTTGCCCCACTCATGGGGTGTTTACACGATCTAGCAAACGTCCAGCAAACTTCCAGCAAATGTTTTCAAAACACAGGTGCTAATGCTGGACGTTTGCTGGATCGTGTAAACACCCTATCAGTGACGATCGCCTGCTTCAGCTGGTTGATTTTCGTGAATTGTCGACGTTGATAGACCATCTGTTAAAACTCCCCAAACAGCATAATCGACCGGATTTAAGCCCGAGCTGTTTTGGGGTCACATATCAGGCTCAGTCGACGTTGATCACGCAATTGGTCAGTGTCGTTGCCGGCTTGAGTACGATGTCCGACATTTCACAAGATAGTGTAGCGACACATATAAGGTGTGGTGGGATCTTTAGGGACATTTTACTACAATGTTTTTCTTGATTCCGGCCGTAAAAAAATTTAAAAATCGGTTAATATTTGACGAAGTTATTGGCGTATATTACATTGTGGCAGTTTTTTGGCCTACCCTGTAGAACGCAACATTGTGAAATACGAAGTGAGGATAAAGCTAAGGTTTAGTGGTCTCGACTGTGCGATATTTCGGAAATTAGCTGCATTATGTATATTTTGAAAATGAAGATGAAGATGTTACAAGCGTTTTTGGTAAACGTATTAGAAGACACTTCGGTCTTCAAACCCGTGAATGACCGGTACCATGCTAAGCTGTGTTCGATCCATCTATAGGCCTAAATCTGGATGTCTACATGACCTATTGAACGACGTAGGCCTATTGTCGCTAACCTGATGGAATAGTTAATAATTACGCTATTGAAAATTTTTCACAGACTCTGCTTATGTGGAAGAATTTTAACAAGAAGCCCAGCTGTCGCTAGGGCGGGCCGACCGTACCGCCTATATCCGACTTCCGAACGCGGATAGAAAGCTATATTCCAAAGTGAATACAGTTTATGGACTACGGTGTATACAGTCCCGTACACGATATGGTGACGCTGTTATATCGAACGCTACAATCAACGGGAAAATACGATACGAATTCGGCGAAGGTGGGTGATGGCTGCAGGCAGAAACTTTGCAGTTAAAATTGCAGCTAAACTGCTGGAGACATGGTTACTATGTTGATAGCTCATATGAACTCGCCATCGCCCTATTCAACGGTACAATAGTAGACCGCCTACGACGTACGGTTTAGCCACAATACATGCCTTAGACTTTGTCGCGTCCACGTCACGTGGTCAGCGGCCAGCTCGGGCCTGCGCGCTGGGCCAGCCAAGCGTGAAGGACGTAAGGTCGTCATGCTGCAGTTAGCGTGAACACGTTTTGCCGGTAAAATGGCAGTATTTACGTCATTCAAGTGACTGACGAAGCTTCCTACGGACTCGCCGTGTCCGTATGTCGACCTTGACGCCAGTGAAGCTACCGGTGGACGTTTTAATTCTATGTTGTGTAGTGGGCCTGGTTGTCGACAAAGCTTAGGCCTACTATGGACTCGCTGTGTCCGCGTTGTCAGTCGTCACTCGTCACCCCTTGGGTCCCGACGTTGGTGAAGCTACCGGTGGACGTTCTGTATCGTGTCGTCGTCCTGGTTGTCGACGAAGCTTCTATGGACTCGACGTGTTCGCGTCGTCACCCATGAATTCCGACACTGGTGAACCTATCGAGGAAAAAAGTACTGTGCCGTCTAAGACCGTAAAGCTGCTGTTCTAGCTGCTGTGAACTCCTGAGACGCCGAACTGCGTATGGTTCGTTTTCTTTGGTTTCTTATTTATTTTTTTGCCGGCTGTAATTAGCTTGATATTTGTACTTTTGAAATTATATTTTGTGTTTTTACATCATAAAAATTGTTCTGATGTACCAGCCTCATTAGGACCGGCCCACGCTTAAAAAATCATCACACCACACCTCACAAGAACTAAATGGTTAAACGCGACAGACCTAGGCCTACAGACATGCAGAAACAGGCCAAGGCTCGACCTATACGGTCGCCCAATAATGGTCAGTATTTGATGAAGATGTGGACGAACGTTCGGTGACACGTTGTCACACGATGTAGAAAGAATCAGGGGTGACTGAGATCGAGTCGATCGACCTCAAGCCTTCGATAGCCTAATAGGCCTAAATGAGAACAGTGCTGTCACTTGTTGGTTTTCTCTAGGTTGTCTCTTTCTATCATGGTTGATTTCTTTTTTCTGTTTGAACTTTGAGTGTGATTTCTGCGGTACTGAATGAAATGATAGTGCATTAGCGCTGTCGAGTCGACAGTCTGTTGTCACTCGTAGCCTACATGATTCGATGCCCGTGCAAAAGCAGAATTATATCGGAATCAATGATTCCGATATAATTCTGCTTTTGCACCGCATCTGTTTTCTACTTCCTGAGTAAAGGGGTGTGGCAAACAAGAGATAGGTGAAATTATTTCGTAGACTCTAATGTGAATTAAGTTGAATTTTGTGGTTAGCGGTAAATGTTACAGTTGTCTCAGTAATTACTCCTTGTACCGTCTGCTGAATGCATTGGAGATCGTACAGGAACAAAGAAAGATCGTTTTGTGATGGGTGTGTCATGTGATGAGGCATCAGCTTCGAACGCAAAACAGATAAGCTCACTGGACTACATTAGCTCAGTAGTTAGTTTGCGAAGCCGAAGTGAAACATATTTTAATTCCAGACATGCAGTAATCGAATGCAGTATCAGAAGAGTTACTAACGTAACTTTTTTTTTATCTATGTGCTTGTATCCAAGTTATGCCAGTATATTCATAGTTGGCAAACCTTACTTCAACTGACAAGTTTTTGTGCTAGGGATAGAATCGGTAAACAGAATACTTGTTTAATAAAACCTGTGTTAATTCTAATCATGTTCTTCACTTTGTGCTCTCACCTCCCTCCACGGCGTTGCAGCATTACAGTTTAGGCCTTGCTCACATAGCCTCTCTTTTCCTGATTATGACAATTACAGGGTGTGCCAAAAAATGACCCAACTTGTTTTTGTCATAACTTTGTCAAATCTCCACCAAATTTGATAATTTTTGGCACACAGATAGCCAAGACGATAGAATTGTGTAAGGTACACTCATTGTCCACCTCACTTAATTTATGTCAATGCACAGTTGCACTACCGGGTAAAACACAGATGCTCCAAATTGTTACATTACGTGGTGATTATCAGTGTCAGATTGCTCTCTTGTGCAATATCAGTTCCACAAAGGGCACCATGGAATTTAATAACATTGTGGTATTAAACATTTTACGCTGAAAACAGCAGACAACAAAATAACTTATTGATGAGCTTAAATCCATTTTTCCATGAATGAGGTGGACAATGAGTGTACCTTACATATTTCTATCGTCTTGGCTATCTCATCTATATGCCAAAAATTATCAAATTTGGTGGAGATTTGACGAAGTTCTGACAAAAAAAAGTTGGGTCATTTTTTGGCACACACTGTATTTATCGGATTGTAATTTTTATGCGCGAAAGCAGCTACTGCTTTCAGCGTGTCTTAGCCATTGCAATTCTGTTTGTCCGTTTGTCTGTCTGTCCGTCCATCTGTCCGTCACATGGGTGGATCAGTCAAAAACTGTGCAAGTTAGGATCACCAAATCTTTACCTTCAGCTGCCTGGAAGACTCTAGTTTCAGGAACCGTAAAGCTTTTCCATAAATTCGAAGGGGGTCACCCCAAACGAGGGCACTAAATGAGAGGCGGGTGGGCAGAATATGCAATTTTTGACTAATAAGTCACTGTATCTCAGTAACGGTGCGAGATAAGGCTTAGGTTACTATTAATCACTAATAGGAAGTCGTCGTACACTTGCTCTCGATTGTCACCAAATTCTATGATTTTGAATCACCTTGAATGCTAAAATAGGGGGTTTTATGGTTTTTTTGGCGATTTCGGGCTGCAACACAAGTCTATATCATTCACAAGGTGGCACCATGGAAGTATCGTTATGCGATCCAGATAGAGAATGTGGTATTTGTATATTAACTTAGCGTGAACACCCCAATTTTTAGCTAAACGACTGAACAGGAACTGTTATAGGCTTCCGCGCATCTCGTGAGCATTAGCTCAAATTTCTTGTATAACTCGCATGCTGTATAAACAGTGCTATTAAGCTTTTAACTCTTTTGTTTTTATCGTTTTAGTAGTTTTGTTCTTTGTATGTTCAGTTGCGGTATGTCAACTGTATGCAAAAAATGAATATAATAAATACATACTTGTGAACAGTTCTGCATTAAAGGGCAACTGCCATGAAAAATTTTTATTGCAGAATATGTTTGGATTTCATATTTATATTACAAATATATGCATCAAACTTTCTACTGAAACAGTTATTATTAAAAACAACTTTGTTGATAAGTCTGTTTTGCACTATAAATAGCTCCAGACTAGATTAAATTTTTAACCAAACTACTTTTACACAGTACTTGGTTGCTTTCCAGAACGCGGCATTTAATCTCATTGAAACATTAAAAACTGTTAATAGTTTAACTATTAAGTGTAAAATAAGATGCGAAAACATTATATACGTACACAACAAGCAAATAAACAAACAATAAACCGAAAAACAAAACTTTTGGCTGCTCGTTGTCATTGCCTTGAACCACAGCTGGTTCCCGTTCACCCATAAGACAAAGAAGGCAAAAGTCTTCATCATCACACGAGCGACCGGGAACCAGCTTCGAGGAACTTAGTGACATCACAAAATTTCTTGTAGCTGGTTCCCAGCGGCTTGGGGTTAAAAATTAACTACACATTTATTATCAAGCATTTTGCGCTGGTACTGTGCATGTAGTCTTTAGTGGAGGTCTACTGTCTGAAAATACATTAAAATCACAAAGGTCAATTTTGACGGTAGTCGCCTTTTAACAACAACACTTAGTGTACATGTTGTTACCCACTCTGATGAGCCTTTGCATTAATATGTTTAATATGTGACAAAGGAGAGAGGTCATGCTCCTTCGTCCCATATAGAACATATTATTGCAAAGGCTGACCAGTGTGCCAACATAAATCGTTGGTGTTTTTGACAGAAAATGTTGACTTAGTGTTAGTTTTTGTTTGTATTCTTTGTATGTCTATGATGCTGTGTTTCAGTTGAAAGATGTCAAGTGTCTCACTGCTGATTATCGTTCTAAGTATTCTATCATATGCTGCTCTTGGTTGGGGCAGAGTTACAGTTCAGTGTCTTGACAATGATGAAAAACCAGTGGACTGGTCAGTAGAATACGTTTCTCAACTTGTTTTTTTCTATAACTTCACCACTTTTCTGTAACAGGGAGATGACATGGTAAAGGTTAAATGGGATTATGATATGGGAGCGGGATGATAGTATAGTTTTTGTGTGTCATATATGTGCTGTTATTTCTTGGATGATAACTGCAGGGTTGTCAAAAATAAGATGCATAGACATCTGAATATTGTTATTTTACAGCTGAAGCAAATCAAGCTCTTGTTGTACACATATATGTTATGATTGGCAAACAGGTTTATAGTGTACAAGTTGCCTCGACTGTCGGACAGCCGTCATGAGGTTGTTACCAGAGGTGTTGGTCAGATGTACATGGATGTGAATAGTCAGCATTGGAAACTGTTGGACAAATCAATCGCTGATAAATCCGGCCATGCTGTCTACCACACGCTACAGCAGATCTACAGTGGCTATCAGAGCACGGTACATATGCTTAGACATTTCTGTTTAACATTTATGAGCATCATTTGCATTTAAGAAGTTGGGTGTTTTTTTTCTCTGCTGTTGAAGTAATGAAATTGTTTGGGTTTTCAGTTTGTGGCTGAAATGTGAGTTAATCATTGTAAATTTTTTTGAAAATGGCATGCATTGAACAGTTAATGCCATATATACATTTTGACAGTTATCCAGTACTTGCTGTCAGAGAAGCCACCACCACTTATGGGTCATATTTTAGACACAAATACAGTACTAGAATATGTAGGCATTAGTTTTAGTCAGCTGTTATTAACTTAACTTTTTGTTTGTTAATTATTTGCTCATGATAAGTAGTAAAGTTGTATGACATAGATTAGCTGAAATACATGCCATGTAGTCAAATTAAGTGATATTGCAGCTTTTTGTGAATTTTTGCCATATAATAGTTTGCCGTGATAGCAAATGAGTAGAAATAAATGTTTGCTTTGTTACGTGAGTGAAATTGTTGAAATTTGACCAGGAGATTGCTTATCTAATGTACAATGACAAGCCACCAAATGGTGCAGAGTCGATGAATCATGGTCACACGAAAGGTGAGCTGGCACAAACTTTATCTGTTTTTTTTTGTTAAAAATTTTTTCTTCATTTTTGGAAGCCACAAATTTGTATAGTGAAGTTATGCTGAACTCTTATTTTTTATATTTGTTTCAACCAGCTAAGCAGTTTTCAGGAGTAACTTCAGTCCATGCTGAGTCTTCAAAAAGTGAGCTTTTGGGAACTATTAATGAAACACAAATTTTTACAGACCTTTAATGCTATTCCTGTCTTCCAAAGCACTAACTAGTAACTGGTCACATTTTAATTAAGCTGTTAAATAAATTTCAGACATTTGCTTCTGTGCAATTACCATGTAGTGCATATTGGCAGTAGTCGGATTTGTCAAAATGTGTTTTTTACAAACAAATGTGCTGCCGGTTTGCAAAATAGTTTTAAAAATGACACTTAGCTCTTAGCTTCTGGACATTATGTTTTTTTTGCATTTTGTGTAATAACTATAGTGTGTTTATTTGTTTATTCAGGTGATGTTTGCTTTGACAAAACTTCTGGATTCTGGTTGGTGCACTCAGTACCCAATTTTCCGCCACATCCGTCCAATGGATATAGTTATCCAGACTCAGGCATGATCTACGGACAGACCTTCCTCTGCATCTCTTATCCATATACTGAATTTAATGCTATTGGTATGGATTGCTTGCACATAGTTGTGATATTAAGAATTCATCATTCGAGTTAAGATATGTTACACAGCAGGTATTTAAAGATATCAGGAAGAAAAGCCGATTTTGTTACACATCCAGGATGTTACAAAATTGCTGCAGTGCACATCAAGTGCTGCAGAGAGTCATTAATATACGCATATACCAGGTGCCACAAAAAATTTCCCAAACATTTGCATGTGTTATTCAACCGAGTGGTCAAAATAAATCGGCACAAAAGCATGTATGTAATCACCAAATGTCTTCGAATAGGTCTAGGAATTTTTGCCTAAAACACTTCTGTATTAGCCATGATACAAGCAAAATAGCATTACATGACATGAAGCAATATTTGCAAGCAGTTCATCATTTACGTTACCACTCGTATGCAGGCTATGCCAAAACGTCATGGGAGACTTAGTCATCAGTCAACTGATCAGCAGAAAATATGCTGAATAGGTCCTCCATTCTCCTTTGCTACTGCTGCTAGCCTTTTCCGCTACAATATGGCTTTTCTGATTCTGACTGTCTCATGTCGACATGATGCCATTTGTCTCTGATAACAACCTGAAGATCTTTGAGGTTTGTAAAATGGTTTACGCTTTCCTTCGTAGACAAGTTTTTGCAAGGTATCCCAAACCGAGTAATGTAGTGGATTCAAATCTGTTGAATGCAGTGTCCATAAAGTATACGCGCCATTATAGTTATGCAAAGTTTGGGACTTTTTTTAGTGCCACCCGGTACAATTGTTTTATTTTGTTTTTGACGTTAACAAAGTAGTTCTGTAGTATGAGGATTGAGGACTACCTGAGTGTACTGTTGTCTACAGTGACAAGATGTAACTTTAACCTAGCAAACACCTCTTGGTTCTTATCTAAGGTTTCACAGCACTATAGAAATCTGCTTCTAACTTTAATTTTAACTGACCATTAGTTATTGGAAGTGGAACACATACACATCCAGGATTTTAAAAAATTGCTGCAGTGCATATCAAGTGCTGCAGAGAGTCCAAGAGAAGAGGAGCATTTTGGACACAGTATGGCAGTGCAAACTCCCATGGGGCACAACCGATATATGCTGCAACATGACTTGCTGCTGCGGGACATAAGAGGACAGGATGATGGGCAAAGCAACAAGAGGACGAAAGCACCTGCAAATGCTCAGTGGCATCATAAGCAAGGACTACGTGACTCTGAAGAGAAGCGCAGAAGACAGAAGCAGTTGGCAGAGGAGTTTGTCATAAACCTGTCACTACAGGCAGAAGACCAAAGAAGAGCACATAGGATGCCACGAATGTTTTTACATCAATCCCTCATTGTGTGCGTGTGTGCGTGTGTGCGTGTATTTCTGTTTATTTGCAGGGAAGCAGCAGATATACAACTACCCAAAGTTCTATGCACACAATCTGCCAAAGGATTTCATGCATGATAATATGGATGTGCTATTTGCAATTGGTGGCTCTCGTGTGAAAGAACCCCCATGGAACAACTTGATGAAGCTGACTTCACTGGCCGGGCAACAGTTTCTTAGCTTCGGAAAATACGTTGGTTATGCCCAAGGTTTGTTCCGATCATGTAGTGATTTTGTTGATCTGTTTGTGCTTAGCTAACGGGATAGTTTTGTGTAATTTTAACATTTTAGTTCAATTATGTGTAGTTTCATGATACTGATGTTGTATTGGAGGTTGGGGTTTCTGTATCCTATTTTATGCTTTAACCTGAGATTCTCAGCTATTGATTGTTGCATTTCAGTAAATATTTTTTAATCTAACTTATCGAAAGATATGCATTAACACTCTGATTAACATGTTAGTTAAATAGTTAATTGCCTGATTAAAAGGATGAAATAATCACTTGTGAACCTAGATAATAATAAAAGTCCTGTATTAGTGCTTGTCTTGCTTTCTGTGCTGATTTTTAGTGACAGCCATTGTACTTTAATTTAGTTTTGATCATGTGATTTAATATGAAATATGCCAACTGTGTTTGATCTTCTTTACTGATGATGTGGCTGCTAATATCTGCGGCCAATCCAGCAGCTTTAGCTGCATTTGGTCAAACGGAGAGATAGACGGATAGATGGTTTTACTGTTTAACATACATTACTACTGCAGTGTGCTACAAACTGTCATCATGCCAATTATTCTTACCATCACTTTTGCCTTTCTGCTTTGTTGTATTGTTAATTTCAGATCTGTACGGTGCTTGGTTGGCTCCATATTTTGCAACTAGTATGGACGTTGAGACATGGAGTCATGGTGTAGGGCCACTGGCTTCAAACTGCTCTAGCAAATATAGTGTAAGTTCTACTTACTGCTTCAAAATTTGTCCCGTTTTTATTGCAGCTATCCAGTTTGTTCTGTTAAGGCCATCTACGGAATAGATAGGGACCACTGTTCTCCGTGGCAGATTTTCCTAATTCTGTGGTGTCCCATTTTTGAAGTAAATTGAGAACACTATTAGTAATATCAGTACTGTAGAGAAACGGATGCAGGCACAAAGTCGCCCTACATCCGTATCACGATATACTGATTCTACTAATAATCTAATAACTTTTTTGATAAACTGGATTATTCTAAGTAAGTATGAAAACGTCTGCCACTCTCTGTATCAAATGTTTAACAATTGTTGATTATAACTCATCAGTAGAATATTTGTGTTGCTGTGCATTTTTGTTGAGTGCTGAAATAGTCAGTCCATTTAGGAAGATTGGCAGGTTTGTCAGAAAGCTCCGCAGACTTGAATTTTAATTGGAAAATAAAAGTGGGTTAATTACTGGCCAGTACCAAATTCAGTGGAAACGGGGATTTGGGCAAATTTCGCGGTTTGGCTCAAAATTCCACGGCCTGTGGAAAACTTCTGGGCATGTTAATTGTTGAAGGTGTACAATGTGGCGGAGTTGAGAATATTGGAAGAGTCATGGAAGAGAGCACAGGATCATGCTAAGTGGGCGGTGACTGTCAATAAGCGCTGGATCTGCATTGGAGATATTAACCGAGAGGTTTTTGTCTTTATGTTGTTGATTACATTTGCTTGATTAAATTTGCTGTGACTGTTACATGTTTTTAAACTATAATGCTACCATCCTTTTGTGATGCTTTGTCAAGCAGGATATTAGACTCTATTCATTCACTCACTCTCACACACTGTTGGCTGGTTGAGTGACAGTGAATGCATTGGGTCTGAAGCCCTGCTGTAGCGCGTCTTAGCCACGCAATTCTGTCTGTCTGTCCGTCACACAGGTGGATCAGTCAAAAACGGTGCAAGCTAGGATTACCAAATTTTCACTGTCGGCTGCCCGGAAGACTAGTTTTAGGATACGTGAAGCTTTTCCATATATTCGAAAGGAGTCACCCCGAACGAGGGCACTAAATGAGAGGGGGGTAGGGAAAATTTGCGATTTCCAGCTGATGCGGCGTTGGCTTGATTAAAACACTGTAGATAATTAGCCGCCGCTCGTCTGGCGCCCTCTGGTGACTGTAAAAGAAACATCATTGCTAGGATGGGTGAACTTAGATTTTGTTTTACTGGGCTTTCAAACGTGCACCGTTGTTGCACATTCCCCTTTGCATTAGCTTTGCTTTTCTTGTTAAGATGGGCCTTATAACCGGCTTTGGAAAAAATGGTTATGCAAGTGTGTTAAGCTGGAGTGAAAGATCACTAGGCGAGTACTTTTTTTTGTTCTTGTTGTATAATTTCTGCTTTATTACCCCATAGTAGGAAGACATTATGTAACTGTAGCATGATCAGTCCATCGCACTTGTTATGCGCCCTTCTAAAGCCATCACATGAAATTGCATGTACAAGGTACTTACAGTTTGATGAGTGGTGGGTTAGTTTTTGGGTTATACACATAAATTGTCTGTCATGCTGCATGATCCATCATTCTGTGGCAGCAGCTTCAGGCATGTTTAAAAGCTGTACTCTGTTCACGAGATACTGTAGTGCACTCAGCGCAATAGATGCTTCATGATTGCGCTATCACAGGCTGCGCGGTAGCGCAGCACTGTTGTAAGGGTGACCAGCCATTTCAATGGGAAACTCCAAAATTTGACCCCTCGTATTTCCCAAACCCCTTAATTTTTCCACACCAAAATTTGCACAGATGATTACGTCCAGCATATCTCCTGATG
>Ga0209671_1007266_pt1 | contig 11481 bp, 11 predicted proteins | sample WorMetHERISLAND2_2_FD_187401 | JGI IMG/M metagenome (GOLD analysis project Ga0209671, IMG submission 187401) | Marine gutless worms symbiont microbial communities from Max Planck institute for Marine Microbiology, Germany - Olavius geniculatus... | ecosystem: Host-associated > Annelida >...
ATTAAAAGCTTAATTTCTTTTAGCTTTTAATAGAATGGTTTATTATTGATATTTCCATAGACGTCCAATAGTAAAACAAAGTCTTCGGCAAAGTTTTAGAGTGGATGCAAATAAATTGCTTTAAACTTTCGCTTTCGTAAAGTGTCAAAGGGGGATGAGCTTCCACGCAACATACCTCAGTAGTATTGATTTCTGTCAGTTTAACAAAACTGGATATGCACGCTAAAAACTAAATATTGGTACTGCCAGACCATTTCTTCGTAAATGATCAGGGTGAAAACTATAGCACAGGCTACAGTAGTTTTCATCCGCGTTAGACACATTAGCAATACACTTGCAGCCGACTTTAGTAATCAGTATTTATTTATTCATCGTGATATGTTTACACGTTAGAAAAAAAAGAACAGTATGTCGCCTATGTGAAAATGACAGTAAGGCAGCATTGAATCTGTTCTTACAACTGTTCCGTAGAAGCTTAACAAAGCAGCAGTTTAGCGACAAGTCGACGTTAATAACGAAGAAATTAAAATGTTGCGTATCAGTACAGTCGTTAAACAGAATTGTTGATAAAAAACGATAACACAAACTAATCCTCTAAACGCCAGTTAACAATGCACTCAAATCCGGTTTTACAATGATGTTTGCAAGAGTACATTAGTGACGAGAACGAGACAATTAGGCTTAGTTCTTGTCAACCGAGCAATCTAAAAATTTTTGCGATGTAAATTAGTTCTTAACCAGGCCAGTTCTGTGTTGTTTTAAATTACATTTTTATCAAAAATATCAACACTTTTGTTTTTTTTATTTATGCTTATTTTTTGGTTTTATATGCCGTTTTCGTTTGTTGAGTACTATGTCCACCCTAGGCCTAATCTGTAGTCCTACAGGGCCATGAATTACTTGCTTACTTTTTGTTCAGCCTACTTTTTGTTCAGCCCCGGTATCCCTCGTTTAACCAAGTTGATTACTAGAAGGATTTCAGTGCGAGAGTCTACCGAAGACGATGATGAAACCCCGCAGTTCAACACGTGTCCCATTTACGCCGAGATGTACATTGGGGACGGTATGGCTAACAACTATATAATTCATCTAAGTACCGGTAATCAAATTAAATTACTAATTAACAAAACAAAATTGTCAATTGTAATTTCAATTATCAATCGGTTAACGCTAGTTTTAATTGTAATTTAATTAATGGCAAAAATTAACCAAATGCTGACTACACCATATAGTGCTAATTAAATGTTCTTTTAGTAAATAACAGCACTGTATTTGTTGTTGATACAGCTGCTGACCCGCAAGTCATCCGTAGCCGCAATAAACCCCGCAGGGTTCTTCACACTCACACTGGTAAACAAGATATACGAGTTGCCGTCAGAAGCGATAGCTCCAGTCATGATTTATACTTTCTTCTGCATGTTAAAGGTAAACATTTAGCTTAAGCAATTATAATAATTAAGTAATTAGTATGCTTATTTATTTATTAACAGTTGAAAATTTTGAGTATCGTTCGACCTACTCCAGTTTGCCCAAAAGACGCATTTGAGCTTGAGTATAGAACGATATCTGTTTAACTAGTTTTTTTTATCTATTATTAGTTCGTTTTATAATGGTTAGATCAATAACTTCTGATTTTGGAAAACAGTCATGGAAATACTGCTAACGTAAGTTAAGTGAAACGGACAGGGCTGGCCAGGCCAGGGGCTAAAAATCAAGTTTGAACGAGCTGATCCAAGTAATTCAATCCTGACACATGTCTGAAATTTACCACAGATTTGACGTAATTTAGGATCTAAAGATGTGGTTGAAAAACTTCCGTTTTTTAAAGAAAGTTTGTCATATTTAAATAAATGTAACTAAGTAAGTCAAAACGGCAGCTAATGAGCAATAAAAATTTGTCTGAACTACGCCGTTTATTTGTCGATTTTGATGACGGCGTTTCTGTGGCATGAAGTAGGCCTACGTCAGACGTACGGTTGCGCCGAGTACAGTCCGACGAGAGACCAACGCGTCATATCGCAAACCAACAACAGCGTTCTACTCGGCTGCTACCGCGGCTCAAACACCGCACGGACTTGGACGTTGAATTGTATCGATGGACGGTGGACCACACAAGATGATCAGCCACCCGACTGTCGATCGTCAGCCGGCTCCAATCTTGCGACCTCGTCCAGCATGGACGACAAAGGTGGTTAACGTCGATATGCAGAATGTAAAACGCGCGCATATTAAGGTTAGCCTAATTGGTAATCGTAGCAGTTGTAACAGTGACAAAAACGGCAAGTATTTTAATTGCTTTTTTTCCTGGCATATCAACAGGTTCGCTAAGTTGTTCGTAACATGGTACACAAGTCTTCGGACGTATAATTACCGGTACAAGTAGTTATATTTCATATGCCATAACGGCCCGTCGGCCTATTCCAACAGAGGCGACTTCACTAGAACACTACAGGATTTGAGCTAGATTTTTAGCTACTGAAACATTTTATTTTTTTTCGCAGAAATAAAACATTTGTGTCGCATTTTAATTTTACGTGTAACCAGTGCGTAAGACTTATTCTGCAAAGTGCCTGTGTGTTGCTTAGCAATTGTGATCGTTCTGGCGGTCGCACTGACTTTAACAGTCATCATCATTGTAGTTGGTGTCGGCGTCTATCTGCGCAGGTATCGAAGTGATAATGCTATTATATACTGTTTCTATTCGCCGGAATTGTTCTTAGTCGGAAATATACGAAACTCGCACCACTCTTATGCACTTAGAGATGGCACACATTCAGCAGAATGTCATTGTACACCCAAAATATCTCAAGAGCAAGAGTTTCAGCGTGTGCCAAACAGACAAACAAAATAGACAAATAAATATGCACAAAACACTTCTAAAAACAGGGCGTATTTCAAGAAATTTTACTCCACAACGGAGATGAAAGTACGGGGGTGCTGATTTTTCAGCACGATCCACAAGTAAAACAGCAGCAAAATCAACATTTGAGATTATCTGAGATTTTCAAAATTAATTTACAGCAGATCTTCCGCCATCTGTTTACAATAGGCTACGTGTAAATTAGTTCTTTTAGTTGATCAAAGTTTCTTATATTTGATTTTCAGTCTATTCCGCAAAACTTGTCAGTCTTTAGACTTCACGCTATCTGTTTAATTTTGTTAGTTAAATTTATTTAAGTTGTGTTTTTTATTATTTGCATTTAATACTTGTTTCTACCATGTTTTTATGGTGAAAAAATTAATTTACTTCGTGTGTTTGGGCTATACACATTTTCGGTTTGTATCGACCCTTAACGTATGTATGATGCTATTCTTCGCGTTTGGCTTTTTATACATTACAAACGTGTTTTGTGACAGCTGTATATTTGCAAACTAATGTTACATAGTTTGTTTTTATGTGTGTTGAATTGTGTGTTGGTTGTGGAAATTATTGTCACGTGTGCAGTAAATGGCGTCGACATGAACTGAACTCGGGGCGACTTGACCAGTACCTCTACGGCACGGCGGGCTTCGGACTTCACACGCTGCCGCCAGGAGGCATGATCAGTGGTGTAGACTGTTGTGACGCCGCGTCATCAGGCACCTGTTCACGGGCTCGCAGTCAGGGAGATCTCTGCGGCAGCACCCCTCATTGGGTGCCGTCGAGTCGTCACTGTCCGCCCGGTACCTACGCCACCACGCTGGAAATGCGACGCAACGGCTCAGTCCCGGGTCAGTACGGAGGTGGCTGGGTGGTCGGAGGGTACGCGGGACCACGCCTCGCCGGCAGTCAGCTGACGCTCCCAGACCTCTGGACGACGACGACGCCGTGCCCGGTCCACGGATCTACCACGTACAGTCGACGTCATCCGGCCCAGCACATCTACGACATGCCACTGCTGGGTGCAGACACCGACACCGCCATGACACCAGCAGACAACACCGCCAACCCGACGTTACCGTTTTACCACGAACTCGATGTTCAAACTTCACCTAGCGGCCTCGACGGCATTCCAACTCCACCGCCACGCCATGACGACACCGAGCCTCACTCCGCGGCTCCGTTCTCCAGGATCTAAGCCGTCTGTGCCGTCAGAAAACTCAAACGTCAAAAAGGCCCTCGAAAGTTTCGGGTTTCGATCATTCGTCATTTTTCCAGTAATAATCTAGATCCACCATTGCAATTTTTATTCAAATTTTAATTTTAATTGTTTTTTGTCTTTCATATATTTTGTATTGTTACTAATTCAACTGAAACGTTATTAACTGCTTCAATTCATGCATTTGTGCTGCCGTACTTTTTACGCGCGATAGCAAAATGCTTCGCGCGTCTTAGCCAGGACCTGGGCGTCCGTCCGTCCGTCTGTCTGTCTGTCTGTCCGACACACTGCTGTATAATGTCAAAACGGTGCAAGCTAGGATCACGAAATTTTCACCATGGGCTGTCTGAAGGTCTCTAGTTTTTCACGACAAAATTTCGTGCCTCTGGGTGCGTGGGTTTCAAATAAGTACAAATATGCTGCTTATCATAACAAGCACTGATGACAGGCTTTTTAGATTTATCAACATCGATGACCTTAAACGACGTTAAACCCCCCCAAGTGATTTTTAGTGAATCTTTTTGCAATTTTTGGATGCAGCGCATATTTTAACACTGAATTGCGACGAAATGGCTAGAGATAGACCAAGACAACCTGTATATGAAATTTTCAGCACTGAACGTAGATTTCAGCAGTTCAAGTCGCGACCCCCTAGGTTCAAGGAGGCTAGCGCAGGCGGGCGTCAAAACGGTTACTCCCCTAAAAAGTAGTTATTTTGTCGCTATTGGCTCGTGTAGCGTGAAAACGGTTGCAGATAGGCACAGACATGCTGCTAATCACAACAAGCAATAATCTTTTCATTGGTGTCAACGTCGATGACCTTGAATGATCTAAAACCTCCAAAATAAAGGTTTTTGATAATTTTTTGGCGATTTCCGGCTTCGTCAGACATTTTAAGAGTGAATTGGACCGAAATGGCTGGAGATGGATTTGGACAACCTGCGTATGACATTTTTAGCATAGAACATACATTTTTAAAAATCTAAGTTTTAATCTCTTAAATTCAAGGAGTCTTCCATACGTAGGCCTCAAATTTAAATACTCTTTTATGATGCATTAATATCTTATTGTTGTATACTGATTGCCGAGGTGGCAGGACCGCTGCTATGGTGCGTCACGTGAGCTTTGCTCAAGTTACTTGTTTATAAACTTGATTTGTTACCCAAGACGAACTGAACTCCTGTTTAATTAGTACGTAACTGGTTTTTTTCTGTTGACGTGAATGACAATTGTGATATTTCTAATGTTTTTATGTGTTTAGCGGGAGAGAACTATATGCTGAGTCTTAAACAAACTTGACCATTCTGGATATAATTTAAAACTTTTTATTCACGCTTGTATACACACGGTGAACGTTTGGTTGGTCTCTGGTGGCTGCAACATCGAGGTTTGCTATTCGTTGTGCCACTGCTCCTAGTCCTACGAATTTACGTGTTTCGGTGGAATGGAGCAGATATTTTGCTTTAGTGATTAGCGAATTAAAGGCGGTCAGCATAAAACAAACGAAGACGTATACATTTACTTGTGTATCGTAGCTTGGGGCCAGTGACGATCTTACAGATCATAGATGAAGCGAGAGTTACAACCGGTGCCATAATTGTGTGAAGAGCGGAGCATGATTTCGTGTGCGTTCGACGTGACAATTAACATCTGTGACTGACACACTGAAGTGTCATCCTCTAACTGCCGCATCTATCCGCGTACGCCACTAGACCGTGAACAATTTGCATTCAGCCTAACGAAACTCTATCTTGATTCGATTCTCTCTGTCCGTTGTGGAGCAGTGTCCAGCAGGCTATAGTCACGTGATTTCTGCTTCGCCAACCTTTTTCTTTGTAAGGTCGTGTGGACATAAACATTTGCAAAAGTGTTGCGAAACATTTTTAACAATGTCATGCTGAACGTCCGTTGGAGGTAGACGGTGGTTGCAACTGCTTTCTGCATGTGCACAACTTTTTTGTAGCGGAATACTATACTTCACTGTTAGATACATGATGAATGAAGTTCAATGAAGTACGCATGCCTCAGATGCACGCATTACACAATCTTAAGTACCTATGTCACAAAGCAGCACAAATATCATGAAAGTATTATGTAATGGAAACAAACAATGCACAAACTAAATAAAAAGCTTGTAGCCTAAGACTGCACTGACTGCATTGCAAAGTGCAAATCATACGGTATACATTCTGTACAAACAAGGTATTTTTTGTTCGAATTCATTTTACTTTTCCCCGGTTTATTCATCCCGGAGCCTGAAGACGCCCGGGTGATGAATTCGTTATATTGCCGTCATTAACAGAGACGTCACGTTTGACGGCCTGATCCGACAGACGCAAACTGCAGACTTGGACGAGGCGATTACTGCAAAGTGTCGGTCCGGTCAGGTCGCTATGAAGAGTGAGAGCCTATAGGCCTAGTTCTGTATGGCTGTATGGGTGGAACGTCCATCTGGCCGCTGTTAGCGACATCTGTTACTTCTCTCCACGAGCCTTGACGACCAGAACGCAATCGCTCGCTCGACCTGATCCCCGCAATAAGGACGACCCATCGCTCTTGGCATAGGCACGTGCTGAACGTACAGTTTCTTAAACGTTATATCGTATGTGTTCAGTTTCAGTTCAATTCAACAGTAAATTGCTACAGTTAGATAAAGTTCCTTTCAGCCATAAAAATTTGTAAAGCGCTGCTGTTGTGCCGCAATTATGATTGAGCAAACAGGAAAGTGTTAAAATTGCATTTTGAAGTACGGCAATCAAAATAATTTTTTTGCAGTTAAAATTTTTGCGTGTAATTTATTATGAAAATATCGATGTAGGTATAAAAATATAAATACGAATGAACTTACATGTATCCTTTACACAGCGTTAAATGCGTGGGATTGATTAACGCGATTTTAGTAAGGTATTCGTAAAGTTTGTTTCAAACAAAAACTAAACGAAATAGCAAAGAGAACATACAGATATACAGATATCGTTCGTACACTACGTGTATAAGCTGAAAGTTATCATATGCAGAAAATAGCAAATACACAAATTTAAACTTGAATTTTCATTCATCACATTTTTAAAATTCAAATTTAAAACTCCTCACCAATTTACGGTAATTGCCGATGTGTATCAAACAAGCTAAGACCAAAAAACTTGAACCAATTACGCTGGCTCTTGCTGAAACGTATATAGCCGTTTCCATTTTTACGCGCGAAAGCAGCTACTGCTTTCAGCGCGTCTTAGCCATCGCAATTCTGTCCGTCCGTCTGTCACACGGGTGGATCAGTCAAAAGTAGTGCAAGCTAGAATCACCAAATCTTCACCTCGGCTGCCTGGAAGACTCTAGTTTCAGGAACCGTAAAGCTTTTCCATAAATTCGAAGGGGGTCACCCCGAACGAGGGCGCTAAATGAAAGGAGGGTGGGCAAATTTGCGATTTTTGGCCAATAAGTCGCTGTATCTCAGTAACGGTGCGAGATAGGGCCTAGGTTACTATTAATTACTAATAGAAAGTCGTACACTGACTCTCGATTGGCGCCAAATTCAATAAACTTGAATGACTTTAAACCCAAAAATAGAAAGTTTTGTGGATTTTTGGCCATTTTTGGCTGCGACGCAAGTCTATATCATTCACAAGTTGGCGCCACAGAACTATCGTTATGCGATCCAGATAGGGAATTTGGTATTTGTATATTAACTTAGCGTGAACACCCCAATTTTCAGCTAAACTACTGAACCGAAACTGCTATAGACTTTCGCGGGTCTCGTGAGCATTAGCTCAAATTTTTTGTTGAACCTTATTATCGACGTATGACTCGGTTAAAAGAGCGCATCTCTTGCTCAGCGAGGCGTGAAGCCGGAGTGACGGTCGTCAACAACGTGCGTGATCTCTGCACCCGCCCACCTACCTACCTGCACGAGTCCCGGGCGCTGCCCCGAGGATCGGCTGCTAGCAAGCGGCGCCGAGCAAAGGCCAAAAGATCGCAACGACCAGCTTTACTCACGTCCAATGGGAGCACGGCTCAAGACCGTCCGGTCGTCGCTGACGTTATCAGTCGCTCAGATCTCAACGGGCACCTGCTAGTAGCTGATTGCTAAGTTAGTGATTTCAGCGCGCTAATTGAATACCTGTCGGTTTGGTCGCGCCCCGTAAAGACGATCCGCATCGAGTCGGAGACGCAATTATTTGACGATCGAAGTGACTGCAGATCGAACTGAGGTTTTGTCGCACCTTGGGGAAACGACAAGCCGATAGCTAAACACTGAGCGGACGCAGTTTTTGAACTATCAAAATAGAATACTCGTGACCAACTTGGCTGCTATGGCGTACTCGTCGGTCAATGGTTCTTCGATGTCGTTCACGAGGCTGGACCATCATCATGAGATGGAGGACAGTGCGGTGGGAATGATGCGTGGGTCGACGGCACGCCAGCGTCAGAGACGAGTCCAGGGCGCCCCGGCCAGGACGTCACCGTCACCACGCTCCCGCGGTCAGTCGGCGATCAACCGACGTCACCGAGGATCAACTACAGCCTCTCCCGGGACTGCGTCATCAGCGCCGGCGACGGACGACCATGAGCTGCAGCAGCTGCGACTGAAGGTGAACAGTCGCGAGAGGCGTCGAATGCACGACCTCAACTCGGCGCTGGACGCTCTGCGCGAGGTGATGCCGTACGCGCACGGGCCGTCCGTACGCAAACTGTCCAAGATCGCGACGCTGCTGCTCGCCAAGAACTACATCCTGATGCTGAACCGATCGCTCGACGAGATGCGCAGACTGCTGCCGCCCGAGTATCTGCAGCGTCTCGCCGCCGGTGGTCCTTCGGTGCCCGTCGAGGTGCCGGTCGAGCCATCAGCCGAGCGCCCGTCGTCGTCAACGCCGATCCAAAAGGTTTCGCTGGAACACCTGCTCGGTTCCAGCCCCATCGCGGCCACGCCAACACCCCCGCCTCCGATGCCCCCGGTATGTACCGTGTCGCCGCCGGTAACATCAGCCCACCAGCATGCAGCTCCCTGGCAGCATTCGCCGTCAGCTGGCTGTCCATGCCCTCAGTGTCGTCTGGCCGCGCTTCACAGCATCTACGTCGCCACGGCCGCCGGGTCACATCACTCACCCACTGCTGTCTCGCCGCATCAGCTGCAGCAACTGCAGCCGCCATACGCTCAGCAGCGCTTCACAGTTGCAGCATCGATTGATTAGATCACCTTTGAATAAGCTCGTACGTTCAAACAGTGACCAATAAACCATAAGAATTCATTACAACGTTTATTTACTGATTCGTTGACGTTTCGGCAGAAATCCTTACGAGGAAGGCAACAACAGCTGCCGAAACGTCAATAAGTCAATAAATAAAGGTCGTAAAAAAATAAGTAAGTTCTTATTCTCTACCAATTAGTTATCGTTTACGTGTTGCACAGAGTACATTAATATTCTCATGCCGTCAACCGATTATGACGTTTTTTGTATTGTAACGTTTAATGCTAAGTGACATTTCGTGCACTTGCTATTGTCACGTAGCTGCTTTTCACATATTTTATCAATTTGTTTATTTTGATATAGGCCTAGCATATTTTTGTGCGGACGTCCTATAGACTGTGCTATGTTTTTTCTTGCCGGTCCCCCTCTCTATCTGTCGGCATGTCCTGCACAAGATCTTAACTTGAAAGTTAAAGGGCGTAAAAAGCCACGATTGGTGTAAACGTTTTTTGGAGCAGGGGTAAATATGGTCTGCCAATTTTTAGTTTAAAAGATTAAAGTCAAAAATCACTGTACTTCTCGAATCTTAAGAGAATGGTGCATATCTCACACACTGAGCTTGTTTACTGCCAGCGCATGCATGAAATGCTCGGCATAATAAGCAGACGGCCGCACATCACGTCACCCATATCTTTTCTTGTCTCGATGACATCTACTGCACTTTGACTTTTGACAGAAATGTATTTTAGCACTTTGAACGCTATCAGTATCAACTGCAACACGAAACAGTTTATTGCCTGTGATGAGACAGAATAGCATAATAATAATGACACTAACAATAAGGTATCTTGCACTGCCTGTTATCCAAAGTTTGACTATGATTATTGCATACAATTACGTTTGTACAGTTACAGTGACTAGTGTCATTGTCATTTGTTACTACCAGTATTGTGCTGACTTTGGGTATAAAAATATCGTTTGCTTTTCGTTTATGTATAAAGATTTTGTTCAATGTTTTGCTCTTCATTCATTATGTGCTCAAGCATTAAACTTGAGTCCGAATACAACTTGATAGAATTGTATTTGAATCTAAAATATGTGGGCTCCATTGCCCAAAATTAAAATAAATATGTATTGAAATGTGCACTTGTCGAAGGTTTCGTGTAGGCATAAAAAACTGGCAAATAATAAACGCTATTCTGTCAAGTACAACCAAGCATAGCGACAGCATGGAACAGCTGCCGAAACAGAAAAAAGTGATGAGATATTATTGGTCATGCAGAGCAGATAAAAGCGCCGCCGCCGCCGCCGCCGCTGCTGCTGCTGATAATGATGATAAATTTGATAAGCGTGGTTCTAATAGGGCGATGCATTGACTTGCAAAAATATTTAATCAGCAATCATTCTAAACGCCAAAATACTAACTCTAAATTGATGTTAAAACTTGAAACCAATGAAATAGTTGAAATGTTAACCATACCTTAATCCAACAGTTTTGCCGTCATGTGTATTAAGCATTATATTAATGTGCCATTAATGTTACTGTGCCTTACGCATAACAGTAAACAACGAAACGAATAAATAATAAATGAAAATTTTTGCGGCGTCGTGAATTGAAAAAGTAGGCGGTGAGGAAAGTTGCAGTTTTTTGACGAACTGTCAAACACATCAAATTTTCGACAGAATTCCGACAAACAGTCACGAATTTCCGACAGAGGAGATTATGAGCAGTCAAAATTTTAATTTTGCTTTTAATTTTTTTTAAAATAAGGTTATCAGCCCTGATTTTGCACCTTTGGGCGACAATTTTCTGACAACCAAAAATTAAGGTGATGGACAACTGTTTCCATGCCCTGGTGTCACAACGCCGCTGAAAATCTTACTTGTAAAATTACAATTATAATCATAATAGAAAATGTTATAATGACCTATCTACAGCGGCGAGAGCGGCAGTGCATGATAATGAAGAAAAGTGAAACAGATAAGCCTTGAAAGTTGTACCAAAGACCGGAGCAGAATGAAGGTTTCTGATGTGCGGAGAAATCTCAATCTGGTTCTATGTACACTGTGTCTCAAAAAAAACCGGACCCCTATTACGTTTTGAAATAACTCTAACAAACTGTGCCTAATAATAATAATGATTAGCTGAGAAAATCGTCAAAAGGTACTCAATATCGTAATGTGTTACGGGCTTACGATATTTCATAAAACGGGGT
>Ga0209671_1007267_pt1 | contig 11481 bp, 10 predicted proteins | sample WorMetHERISLAND2_2_FD_187401 | JGI IMG/M metagenome (GOLD analysis project Ga0209671, IMG submission 187401) | Marine gutless worms symbiont microbial communities from Max Planck institute for Marine Microbiology, Germany - Olavius geniculatus... | ecosystem: Host-associated > Annelida >...
GAACTACACACTGGTCAGTGCCGTTCTGGCCAATTAAGTGACAACGGTAAGCATACGAATGATGGAAAATAATGCACAAAAATGTGCGGTAAAATGTAAGTCTGACCCGCGACCCGACCCGACCCGATCCGCGGATGGACCCGATCCGTGTCCATCTCTGCATTGACCTGTCACATGGCATTGCCTGAAGTAATGCCAGGCCACTTTTGCAGTAGGCTACTGCACAAAATATTACAGATACAAGAAGCAAATAAAACTAGAAGACGCTGGTTAGAGTGCACATCTCTGTCAATGTAGAAGTTTTCACAGGAAAGCGCCACCGTTCCTGTCGGTTGTGTATTCGTGTACACAGACAGACGGACACACACAACGACGGACAGATCGATCAATCTCATAATCTTCTCCAATTCACTTCGTTCCATTGGCGGAGATAACAAACGTTTTATCTGAATCAAACATTGAGTACGGATATCATCAATGGCGCCGTGTCGGGCGGGGGGCGGCGAGGGGCAATCGCCCGCCCTAAATTTTTGGCTCTCGAAAAATTGTGGGAATATTTTCTTCTAACTGGAAGATTGTCGTCAAAATTGCCAAATTTGGGGCTGAAAACTCCCATATAGGCAAAATTGGAACAGCTGCACTCCTGATCTCCTCTGTCGGAAAAAAATGCAATTTCCTGGCCCGCTTAATTTTACGCGCGACAGCTAGCACAGCTATACAGTGTAGCTGTCTGTCTGCCCGTCCGTCACGATCGACCCGGTACCGATTCAAGCCCAGGTGAGATATAGACTTCGTTTTTACCATATGAAAACTCACAGTCTCTAGTATTTCTAAAATTTCATGTTGCTGGGTAAAGGAATTCCCACACACAATATGGTAAAAGAAAAGCACCCCCTCTAAAAAGACGTTATTTTACCGCTATTGGCTGGTCTAGCGTGAAAATGGTTGCAGATAGGCACAGACATGCTGCTTACTGTAACAAGCTCTGGCGACAAGGTGCTTTAAAATGTTAACATTGATGACCATGAATGACACTGAACTCCTAAAATTGGGGGTTTAATGAATTATTCGCGATTTTGAACTGTGACACATATTTCAAGAGTAAATGGCGCCGAAATGGCTGGAGATAGACTAAGACAACTTGCACATAAAATTTTCGCCATTGAATGCAAATTTCAGCAGTTCAAGTCCCGACCCCCTTCGTTCAAGGAGGCCTTCGCACACGGGTGTCAAAGAGGGGTACTATCTAAAAGTGTTTTACCGCTATTGGCTTGTTTAGCGCGAAGACGGTTGCAGCTAGGCACAGACATGCTGTTTGTCATAACTAGCAATGGTTACGCGCTTTTTAACGGTATCAACATCAATGACCCTGAATGACTTTGAACTCCAAAAATATAGATTTGTGGTATTTTTTTGCGATTTTCGGCTGCAGAAGAGTAAATTGCGACAAAATAAATGAATATAGACCAAGGTTGCCTGCGAACAGAAACTGCTATAGGCTCTCGCGCGTTTCATGAGCATTAGCTCAGATTTCTTGTTTACCCCACGGTGCCGCTGATCATCAGCTAGGTTCAGGCAATTAGTTACAGTTGTCGTCGGACTTACCGACGGCTGTGCGACAGTTGGGTTGCGTTGACGGGCTGGGTGTAGGCCTCCTGGTACGCTCAGGGTCACTTCGGTTACTTCGTCGTCTGGGTTCAAGATTATCCACGTCGCCAGTGCGCTGTTGATCTGCTCGCTCGGCACTTAGCGACCGACCCGAAGGCTTCAGGGCACCGCTCAGTCGCCTGCGGATGATGCTGCCTAGCGACCGTCGCTTAGCAACCGCCTTCTGACCTGTGCACGAACGCCCGTCATCAATTTCATCCCGCATGCGTTTATGCAGTCAAGTTGTAACTTTGAGTTCCCAACCTACTCCGTAATAATAGGCCTAGTCTTATAGAGCGTCATAAAAGCCGTTATCAGTTCGTTCTGGCGAAAACTGCATAGGCATCAGAGAACGCTTTCAAGGTCACAAATCGCAGCGAAAAAAGAACTACACGGATAAGTTATACGTCACTGACTTTCATCAACTTTAAAGGTCAGATTTACAGTCAATTTTTCGGTACCATAATAATGACGGATTTCCAGCATACGTGGTTCAGAAGTTGCGAACGTAAATGACAGCGAAATTCTGAAAGTCAGTAGTTAGAATGTAAACCGGTAAAGTTACACACCGTCAGCAGTCGAAGATGCTGGAGATGATGATAACGTTTGAGATGTTTCATCGTTCTCCTCCTGCAAGTAGACATGCGACTGGCACATTTACGACAATTTTACAGTAAAAATCTTACAATCCGAAAATAAAAGCTGAAAACAAATTGACGCTGAATGCATTGTACAAGCAACTGAAGACGACCTGTGTTTAATGGAGTTGTTTTAAGACGCTTTGAGCATGTTAAGTGAGAATTATCAGTGCGATTGGGTAACAAAATGTCAAACGACAGTGTAAAAGCAACAGGCGAGAAATGCCAGTACAAAAGCACACAAGAGATATGCCAATTGCTAAATGACTGAATAATAGACACAAATATGTGTAAACTGCAAAGGAAAAGCCATATCCGGAAAGACCGACGAAGGCAAAGTAACAAAAACCTATCAAAATGATGAACACTTAATAAAAATGTACGAAAAAAACAAATTCTTCACTTTTACTTTCATCCTGCGGCTGTTAGCCAGTTATTCTCTTTGCCTCGGAGTGACAGCATTAGCCTGAAAGCGCGTACCGAGCGACGTAACTGAACTGAACTGACATGGTTTAGTTTTTGATGAACTGACCAACGAGCAAGCAGTGATGCATTACAGTAGGCACCGTCCAACGGCGTTGGCAACCTACGTGACTACAGTCACGTACGCGTCAACCAATGAGCAGTGCTTGCCCATTAGCCAGTCCGTCAAAAACTAAACCGTGTCAGTTCAGTTCAGTTAGGCCTACGTTTCTCCGTACGTGCTTTAAAATCATAGATGTAAAACGTTTTTACGTTTTTTTGCCACTTTTTCTTGCCACTTTTTATCGACGTTTTGTTTTATTTTTTTTAATATGACCACATACTTATAACCACAGGGTTGAACTGAAATTCAGTGAAGTTCTCTCTCTCTTTACTACCAGCTATACTGCACCTACAGCATTAGGCATTAGGTAAAAGGTTAAACAAATTAGAGCTAACGTTTTTTTTTATTCAACGTCTTTAAACGTTTGTTTATTCTTGCCACGTTTGTACGTTTTTCAACGTTTTTAAAAATTTTTTCAGAACTTTTTTACATCTATGCTTTTAAAACTAGCGTGCGAATTGGTTTGGCGTGACCTCGATTCGCGTACCGTGTCCGTGTGTATCAGCGACGACCTCCGTCTGATGTTTACCTGTCCATCATTAGTCATGTGACCTGCAAAACAATAAAGAGCGAAGTAATTTGATAAAGGCGGAATCGCTGTGGCAAGTCTACTCGTGACCTACCTCCTCGTTTGTATGCGCCAGTTGACAACATAATATCCCGTTTACACGATCAAGCTGGCTCGACGAGCTGGCTATATGTTAGCTAAACGAGTCAGCTCGGTGTTTGCTCGATGTTTGCTATGCTTTATGCATGCTTCATATTTGCTCGATGTTTGCTTGATGTTTGCTCACTTTCTGCTCGATGTTTGGTCGATCGCGTAAACGGGGTATAAGACTGACGACGATTTGGCCGCAATTTGCAATCGCATGTTTTTGCTGGGGGTTGGGCCCCTAAATCGCCCATTCCTTTGCGGATCAGGGACCCCATCTAGCACAGCGTGTCAACACACCCCACGAGGGTACCTGTCAAAGGGCATCTAAATTCGTCCGATGGTTTAAGCAAGGAGCACGAATGTGACATACGACAGGCGGTATCACATTTCAGACTGTTTTACAATTTCAGTTAATACAATTTTAATCGAAACGGAATAAGACCGAAAATGTAATCTAAAGAAAGAAATAGAAAAATCTCGTAATTTCGAAAATTCAGCATGTGCAAAACAATTTCCGGACTTTCGCCGGACCACTCTGCAGTAAATATGCAAAAAAACATGTCACTATATGTAAACATTAAATGAAAGGCTCACTTCCAAAACCTGTTAAGTCCACTTTCAGTCGAACAGCGTAAAAATGGCTTAAAAGCAAAATGGACTTAGGCCTAACAGGTTTTGGAAGTAAGCCTTTCAAATTCAATTAGCGTGGCGAGATATTTGACGCCTGGTGAGACCTTTAATGATCACGTAAATGTTATGGGGTGTTTACACGATCCAGCAAACGTCCAGCAAACTGGCAGCAAATGTATTCAAAATACACGTGCTAATGCTGGACGTTTGCCGCACCGTGTAAACACCCTATTAATGTTCGCTAAGTTTGCTACCGGTGATAAGGTTAATAGGCCTACTTGATGCAACCACGACAAGAACTCGACAGATTATTGCGTAGCCGTCACGATGGGCCGCAATACGGGTCGTGCTTGTCTGTCTGTCCGTCCGTCTGTCGGTCAGCCGATATTATACTACTATGCTATTTGCCAATTCCGTAAATCTCCTAACTCGAAAATAAAAAAAGCCCAGCTGTTGCTAGGATAGCCGACAGTACCGGTTGCCAATGACCTTCAATGTCGTCTAAGGTCGATGATTTTCATTTCATCTGAAAGGGCTACGTCGCTTCCTGTTAGTGATTAATAGTAACGTTGGCCGTATCTTTTTCTCCGGTGAACAACGCACATTTTCCTACCCCCTCCATTCAACCGCCAATTTGAAAATGTTGCCCTTGCACTAGATCGCTGAAGTTTTGCACGCCCGAGCTTAACACACATACATGTAGCTAATTATTCGTGTAAAACGTTTTCCCCTACGACCTAAAGCTTAGCTACGATACATCCGTTACCAACAAACGGACAGACAGAGAGACAGGCAGACAGACGACGACAACCATGCCAATATCTCGACCGTTACTTAAGTACGGTCAAACACAGAACAGACAAAATTGGCGTGAACGTTCTCCATAAGGCAAGGCAGGCCGACATGTTTTTTCTAGTTTATTTGGTACCATTCTGCAAATATAAGATTTCGTGAGTAATTAAACACATTTTTGTATCCCCAAAGAGATAATTCTCCGTATAGAGAGTCCATTCTTCCCCGACAACAGGTAGTAGTAAGCTAGTAATATTATGTTCAGTGGGCCACGTTGCGCTAAAAAGAATCAAATCGGCGAGGAGACAAATTGAATATCAGCCTACGTCCCAGTCCTGAGTAACTTACTGTAATTAGTATGAGAAGCTGCTGTACCAGCCGTTGAACTGGTAGTGGCTGCACAGTCATGAATCAGCGAACGTTCTTTTCCTTGTGAAGGTGAAATTATATAGCTCGCCTCCACCACGCTGAGCTGTTAGAATCAATAGAGCTGCCATACAGTTACATGTAAAACGAAAAAGTTAAATGTCACAATGTCACAATGCACTGGTCTAGTGCTAGATATTAATAAAAATAACGCAATCCCGGAGCATTTTACCAGTCTAAAAATTTCGGGAGTGTGTGTGGACAATCTCCGGATACTGAAAATAACCCAAAATTTCTGCTATATTGCCACTTCCTTTAGGACGTTAAGCCTTAAGACAGAATTTTCTGGGCTTCTTCTTAGTCTCGCTCTGCTGCGTGACCTTCTTTTAAGCCTGCTACCTTATGTCCGTAAGTTTCTGAAGGCGATAGTTGGCTTAAAGGCTTTTATAACTGTATGTGATATAATATCGCACCTTAAACTTTAGATTTTGCCACGCATTTTTGCTATTAAGTTCCTTAAATGCCAGATTTGTTGTCTATTTATTTTCTAGTATGCCTACCATAATGTTTCTTAAATAGTACTTTGCAACTTTGCCACTAAGCAGTCACTAGATTGCAGAATATTTCTGTTTTAGATGTTTTGTTGTAAATGCGCTGCCTTTGGCGTAGGCTAATAAATGGTTGGTTGATAAAATCGTAGCATGACCTCCACAGTCAGAGAGCCGTATGTTGTGTCGGGTGTTCCTGTCAGTGCAAGCGTATGTCGACCTTCTGCCAGGACCCCGTCCTCACGCATCACTGACAGCTCAGCGCCGCCAATGAAACTACCTAGAAACCACAATAAACCATTATAAACGTAATACAAATCTTTATTATACGAATATATTTCGCCAGTTCGAGATTCACTAGTCCTATTGTTAACTATAAACGCCATTACAGTTAAACTACAGGTACATGGTGCATTCTTAAGTCGTTTCGTGATTTTGTTTTGTGTTTTTAATTTTTATAGGCCTAACACTGTGAGTAGGCCTAATCGACATTTTGACTACACGCTGCGTGTAAATCAGCTTAATGTGTGACAGCGGAAATATGAGATTGACATTACTAACTCTGAGAGCTTTTCTGTCGATCGTAAACTCGAAATTTTATCTTCACATCGCTGCTTGAAATGTCACTGCACACAAAACGGTCATTTAGGCTATTACTTACCACCGCCGCTGTACAGCTAAAGAAAATAGTAAAACAGTAGTGCTTATTATTACATTAATTTTGTGCTTATTAAACCGCTTACAGATAGTTACTACGCGTAGGTATTTACGGTTGCCTGATTGTGCAATAGCCACTGGGGGAGAAAAAAAAGCAAAACGAAAATGCATTTTTTTTACCCTCGACAGGCTCGGCAAAAGCCACAGTGAGGCGCGGGGAAACATTTCCACGGGGTCCCACTGGGGAAAAAATGTGGGAATTTTTATTTTCTAAAATGGCGCATTCTAGTGCACTTCATATGTCTGAGCGACGGCGGCGCCCCCAAACGTAGCTCGGCCCGGGGTAACTTATTCACTATCCCCACTCTCGAAGGGACTCTTTATCGAAAGTAAAAGGAAACCAAGTGCAGTGGCATTTTTACGCACGACAGCAGAATGCTTCGCGCGTTTTAGCCATCGTCGAGGTGTCCCTCTGTCCGTCCGTCCGTCTGTCTGTCCGTCCGTCCGTCACACTGCGGTATTATGTCAAAAAGGTGCAAGCTAGAATCACGAAATTTTCACACTGGACTGCCCCAAGGACTCTAGTTTTTCGCGACAAAATTTTGTGTCCCTGGGTGCGGGGTTCCTCTCGAACGAAGGCGCCAAAGAGGGATACTCCCTCTAAAAGACATTATTCTGCCTCTATTGGCTCGTGTAGTGTAAAAACAATTGCAGATAGGTACATACATGCTGCTTATCATAACAAGTACTGGTCACATAAATTTATCAACATAGATGACCTTGAACGATCTTGAACCCCCAAAGGAGTGGTTTATAATGAATTTTTTTTGCAATTTTTGGCTGCAGTGCACATTTCAAGAGTGAATTGCGAATTGCGACGAAATGCCTGAAGATAGACCAAGACAACCTGCATACGAAATTTTCAGCATTAAACGCAGATTGTACCAGTCCAACTGCGGACCTCCTAGGTTCAAGAATGCTTGCGCACGCGAGCGTCAAATAGGGGTACCCATCTAAAACGTGGTTATTTTACTGATATTAGCTTGTTTAGCGTGAAAACAGTTGCAGATAGACACGGACATACTGTTATCGTAAGAAGTACTAGTGACGAACTTTTTAATGGTGTCAACATCGATGACCTTGAATGTCCTTGAACCCCCAAAATGCGTGGGGTTTTAGTGTTTTAAAACTGTTTTTTTGCACTTTTCGGCTGCGACGCACATTTCAAAAGTGAGTTGCACTGACATGGCAAGAAATAAACCTGGGCAACCTGAAAACAAGAAATGCTAACGCTGTCGCGCTTCTCATGAGCTTTGTTCAAATTACTTGTCGTTTTTAGGAGCATTACTGCGCTTGCCGTGTATGCAATGCATTCATTCGAAGTTTTGTATCAGCGAGGGACGACCGTACACAAGACGGCAAAGAAACAAGACGATAGACTGCGGCGCAAAGAATCACGCACAAGATGAAGTGTTGGTCGAAGAACGGGTTGACGCTGTTGCTGACAGGACTCGTGATGTAACTCTGGGCCGGATCTTCAACGCTTAGCACGCAGTACGCCTGGCATGATCCCACTGTGCACAGTGCAACAAAAACAGGTAGAAAAGTAAAGGTGGCGCTTAAAGAGATTAAACCCCTCACAGAGGTACGGAGCGTCACCTGCCGTATGGGACCACACAGTGTTACCCGACACAGGTAAACGCGCCCCGCCTTAACCCCAGCCAGATAGGCCGATACTCGATATTTATCTATACCCTGGAGGGATGAAAGGCTGAGTTGACCTACTCAGCTGGTTACATACCGAGATAGTTTAACTGGCCGTAGGCAGTCACCCATACAAGTACTAACCCGGCCCGGCGTAAAGCAACTTCGTTGATCGAACGAAACGCGTTACCGCTACGCCACGCCACCGCCAACCATCATACGTAGCCTACATACAGTGTGAACGCTGCAATTGTTTTGCTGGTTCTACAACATCGGGGAACCGGAAAAAAAAGATATCCAGTTCATAGCTCAAAATCTCAAGGCAAGCAGGACTGCTTTCGAGAATACGAAACATCATTATTATGCCCTCGAGATCGAGAACGTCAACGTGTGCCGAAAATTCCTGTAATCTGGCAACGCGTGACTGAGCCGCTGTCAAAAACAAAGTAGCATTTAGGACTTGGTGTGGTAGCAAGAAGTGTAGCCTACGCATAAATACGAACCAGTGTCTCGAAGACCGTTTGCCTTGACGACCTTGACAAGAAGTCGCTGACCTTGGGTTAGACCGGACATCACTTGACCACTCTGCAACGTCTGCAAACGCCGTTCATTCACCCGCACTGTTGTAGTCTACGTATAATTTAGCAGTAAAAGCATCATACTCAAAAACTGCATCGCATACAACGCCACAACTCTACGTAATGCTCAAGAGTGTCGGACTTAAGATCGAAATGTCCTGGGTTCGACTCCCGGTCGGGTCGCTGTCGACTGATTGCCAGGCAAACCATCTATACGTATATAACCATGCAACACCAAGATCAACTCATCCTTTTATCCCTCTGGGGTAGGTAAATGAAGTACAGACCTGTCTAGCTAGGGATAAGGAGGGGCGCGTTTGCTTTTGTTGGGTGGCAGGTAACATTGTGTGATGTTGTGATCACATATGGCAGGTGACGCTCCGTACCTTTGCGATGGGTTACCCTTCCCATAAAAAATTATAGGCCTACACCACTTTTAACTTTTTTTTAACAGCCAAAAGACTGCATTAAAATTCTCGGCTGTTTTACAATTTCAACTAACGCAATTTTAGTCCAAATGGGATGTAACCGAAACTGCAAATACAAGAAAGAAATCGAAAAAATCTCGCACTTTTAAAGTTCGTCCTGTGCAGACCAATTTCCAGATTTTTTACTGACTCATTGCGCACTAAACTTCACCTTTAACTTAACTTTCAACATATTAAAGTGGTAATACAGATAATAAAAACAATATGCTATTTATTGCACAAGCCAATAACTGGCTTCAACGATGCACCTGGTGCAATGTCGGCGTCTTAGAGTGCGTTGCTGTAGTCAAGGCAGACGACGAGAAAGTCGTGATAGCATGACCAATGGCGCGCTTCACAGCAGTTTCCAACGCGCCCTCGTCAACTGACTGGGACTGCAGTGCATTCACTTCTTATTGCAACGACACTAAGGCGAAATTTGCCTATCGCAAAGGGCGCTACAATGCAGAACCGGAAAATGAAAAACTGGAAAAAAATCGGACGAAAATGCAGCCCTGCATTTGAATTTTCCACCCCCGTGATTTCTTCTGTCCGTCATTTTCCAGTCCTGCATTTTCAGGCGACCCCTTTCACAGCCATTCATAAAATATCACAAAGAAACAGCTAGAAAAACTAAGTAATGCAAAACAACCTGTACTATATGAAATGAATGTTTCTCGTCAAAAGTATAGTGCAAAAATGATCAAAAACAAATTAAACAACACAAGCAGAACAAAATATCATACAATTAATTGCCAGTCTGATATGAGTGCCCATGCCCTGATAGGCCTCTATAGGCCTACTCGATTGTAACAGTTTCCAGTGAAAAGTCAGCGGTAACTGGACATGTAAAAAACAGAACTGAACTGAGTTTATTAAACACACTTGCAGCTCGAAAGCTGAATAGCTGAATAGTGACACATATGTAGCGAAATATGCAAGCGAGCAAGAAGGTTAACTTTGTTACAGGATGGACTGGTAACGTGTTATTTATTTAATCATTCGTTAATAGAGCAGAACTGTAACAGTGTAACAGTTATTGTATGTTTAATAGAAAGCTTACTTCGTCTGCCATCAAGCGACAACGCAGATTGATTTCCGGCTCAACGGAAAACGAGACTTTGGCGGTAATGTTTTTCTCTGCTTCATCGCACTGTATGTGAAGCTAAGTCGAAAAAACACGCACAAAATTAAGCAAATCAAAGCTCACGTAAATGGTGACGGAACTTATGGCAATCGAGAGCAGCTTTTTGCAAGACCTGAACAATATCTACGCTTTGACGTTCTCTAATTTTGTAGTTTACTTTTAGTGGTGTTTTCCTAACGACACTGTCGTACTTCTGTGAACGTTTCGTTTTTCGAGTCATGCAAAACGTTAAAAAATCAACACAAAGGACTAAAGTTCCTAACTTGAATCATAGCATTCAACATAGCGACAGCAAATAGTCTAAAACATGTCAAAAGGTTTCCAGCTCTACCTATAAGTAATAGGACGTGAGAGACCTGGCCTATGAGTGAGGTGATGTCGATCTGACAGTTGGTTGCGCTAAATCCAGACGCTGATCTTCGTATGACGCATGCTGAGAGCGCCAGACGCTGGCGCAGGACAACGCTACAGCGGATTAACTGTGAATTACACATGGACAATAATCATTGTATAATAATACAAATATAATTAAATTATATTAATATTTATATAGCGCCGTATGCAGAGCGTCTACGCTTTATAGTCTACGCTTGAGACCTTTGGTGAGTGATACAAAAGCAGCATAACAACGGATTTACATACCGCAAGAAGCGAAAACTAACTTATTATGACTTGTCCCTGTTAAACTAATAGTTTTATGGGTCACATAGCAGTTATTTCTACTTACTCGGTTGCAGAATATCAACCAATCAATCGATCGTTTATTTATCTGAATACTTATAATAATCACAATAAAAAGTGCAACAAATATTCGTGCTGTATTAAGCCTGCATTCTGCCATAGCATGCTACTTCGTGTAAGGGTTGCATCTTAACTTTTTTTTAGCAAACAATCAAAAATATTTTCCTATTAGTTGTCGTTGGTCGCTCGTGAGTCGCTTGGTTCAGGGCCGCCGGCCGATCAGTGCGCGTTAAAGACATCTGGCAGATACCGCAATAAATCACACCGCCGTTCACTTAGCGTCTTCGGCGGCGAAGCCGCAAACACCCCCCCCCCTCCCTTACCG
>Ga0209671_1007269_pt1 | contig 11479 bp, 4 predicted proteins | sample WorMetHERISLAND2_2_FD_187401 | JGI IMG/M metagenome (GOLD analysis project Ga0209671, IMG submission 187401) | Marine gutless worms symbiont microbial communities from Max Planck institute for Marine Microbiology, Germany - Olavius geniculatus... | ecosystem: Host-associated > Annelida >...
AACAGACAATAATTGCCACAATTGGCACTGAACGCATCAATAAATGAACCAAACTAGCTGAAACGAATACCGTAACTAAAAAATAAGTAAGTAAGGATGATAATGCTAAAAATGTGACTTCTTCACAATAAGAGACAGCTACTTGACCAGTATTTAAGTATTTTAATTTTATTTTTTCACCATTAACAATCCTTAGTCAAATTTTAATGACACATCACAACACCGTGGTCGCATCGTTATCAATGTCAACATCACCAACTTGTCACTGCACCAAATAGGCAAAAAATGGCACCATATTTTATACAACTTAAGTTCGTCAAATATCAACCGATTTCAATTTTTACTGTCAAAATCAGGAAAAAAGTTGTAATAACGTTACTACAGATTCTACCACACCTCAAGTGTGTCGCTGATAAAATGTTAGTGTCGTAAAAGCCACACATTTTAAGAAATTAACAACAAAAGCAGTGTCTTTGTCTTAGTTATTGTCCAAAGTAATTGTCACGTCATGCAGTTTTTACGTCAAATGTTCGATGTGTCCGCCTCGCTGCTGGACGATGCACTCAATCCGGCGACGCCACTGACTAATGGCGCGATCAACGTAACGCCGCGTTGTGGTGCTTTTAGAGGACACGGTGTAGTTTAGCGACACATATTAGATGTAATCTTAGCTGACAGTGTTATGGTAAATTTTCTCCAAATTCTGACAGTGAAATAAGTTTGAAAATCGTTTAACATTTGATGAAATTAAGGCATAAACAATGGTATCAGTTTTTGGTTTCACTCTGTATGCACTGACCAGTCCATCGCCAATTTGCCAAAATTTATGAGCGAATTTAGTCCGAAGAAAAGTAACTGCTCACCACCGTGACACATACCATACCAAAAACGATCCACTATATATTAACTTTTTAAAATTAGTCAATATGTCTCCGCTTCTGCTGTATACTAAATACTATTTAAATACCTGAATTTTCGGAAAACTTAAACTGTTTTCTATAGTAGGTTAAGTATTTCTGAACTAGGCTATTTCAACAGTGAATTTTTTCTAATAATATTTACCATGTATAGCAACAGCACTGGATGGAGGCATCTCGCTGCACTCGCTAGATAATAATTATGCTAGATAATGCGTCCGTAATCGTAGAATGACGTAGATAGGGCCTATGCATGCATACAGGGTGGGCCAAAAAAGTAAGCGATTGTACTTTTTTCCGTCTCTTTGCTGTGTATTGACCAATTTTCACAATTTTTTCACCAGGAAACTCTGGAAAAAAATTTGCTACTCAGTGGCATACACACCACGTCTATTATGTCGATACACTACCTTGTAAAATATAAATATCCATAAACGTACAATATCTAAGGTACAAGATATAAGGTCGAGTGCTAAATTTTTAAAGTGTTTAAGTAAAATGTTAAATATAAGTTATAATAAGTGTCAAAAATAGTGCACAGTTTGTAGGGCTGCACAATTGAAATAAATTGTTTTGTATGCTCATGCAGCTAACTGGGCAAGATTGCATCCATCAACCAGGATTAGTGTACATTGAAAATTAGTGCACAGTAAAATCGCTCAAATTATTTGAAAAAGATGTCTTATATGTCCTCCAATGTTTTGGACATTTATTTTAACTCATGTTTTAACATTTAAGTTAAATACTCTAAAAACTTACCATTAGACCTTCTGTCCATGTGTGGATATTGTGTTTTTGAATATTTATTTTTCCAAGGTAGTGTAGCAATATAAATTAATAAGTGTGGTGTGCATGCCACTGCGTAGCAAATTTTTTACAGAGTCCACTGGTAAAAAAATTGTGAAAATTGATCAATATTTAGCGAAGATATGGACAAAGTGCAATAGCTTATTTTTTGGCTCACCCTGTATGCTAGGCACGTGCGCCTGCTGGTGATGTCAAAGACGCATTGATGCTGCTGCTGCTGCTGTAACACGCGACACTGCTCAGTTCTGCGCAGACAGGTGTGTGCCGCACGATAGATACAGATGCAGATACAGGTACGTTAAGACGCCTGCGGTATTATAATGTGTAAGCCGCCAGCATCTACTCTGTTTTATATTCGCTGACGCTGACAGGGTAAGCTTGGCGACATACGTGATTTATAGTACTTAATTAAAACATTTTTCACAACATAATGTGTTAAATTTTGTATAGAGCAACTATAACAGTATATTATACTATTTTAACATTCGCAGATAGCCTACGTTTTCTTTTGTCGAATCGACAGATTCTTCATAAGCAGATGATAATAATTATTCAACCGCACAATGACGTACACGTATAATCGATGCGATGGTGAGTATAACATCACTTTTTAAAATGATTTTTGCTGTTTTCGATGTGTCACCGTTTAAAAGCTGCACTTTTGTAGGCCTACATCTACTACTTATAATACGGCCGTCCTAACATGCAGGTCCGTCCGTCCGTCCGTCCTGTACAGGCTCCTAGCTCGAAAACAGAGTGGGCGCGCAGTGTCTATACCTGCGCGTACGAGGCCTAAATACGCATACAGAGCGAACGAAGTACACTAAACTGAACTGTACTCACTTTTGTACACTAGACGAAAAAAACTAAACTGAGGCGAACTGAAACGCCACGCTAATTCATGAAATCTCGTTCGCTTTGTACAATCCGCGCAACGCAACTAAACTGGTATTTCAGTTCAGTTCTGTCGCTTTGTGCTCGCCTGTGCTTAAGTATCTGCGTGTTTTAAAGGAACAACACTAGTCATGGAGCCGGAACAACCTGCACCGGTCGGCGACCCTCCGAGTTATTTGGAAGTCGTCGAACACCCGCCTGCCGAGGCAGCACCACCACAAGGCGACGAAGGTGACGGCGTCAGACCCGAGATGAACCCCAAACCACCGGACTACAAGTGGGCTGAGCCGACGATGTGTTTGCCACCAGCTCAGTACCCGCCAACACTCGTGACCGGACCTGCTCCGTACGGACCGGCGGAGGGGTGCGGCGGCTACGGACAGCCGATATACCCGTACTATCATCAGCATCAGGCCGGGTACGCGATGCCGTGCTGCGGCATGCCCGCCACTCAACATCCGCACCAGCAGGTGACATAACGCAGAGCCTACCGGTAGTGTGATTGCATACCGCATTTATATCGATCACGAGACACGGTTACGCAACATGAGAACAAAGGTAGAAATAGCAAAATGCGCTATCATCAAGAGCGTCCACCCCGCTCATCGTCAGAAAGCAACCTTCCCCAAATTCGCGCCAACCTTACCTCCTTCCTCTTCCTTTCTCTCCCTTTTCTACTCTTCCAATTCCAGTTTCATTTGCCATTTTTTTCCTTGCGCGAAAATGCAGCTAAGAAGTCTGGGGAGCGCTGTAAGTTTTCAGCAAGGTCAGGGCCGCCAAGTTATAGACGTGATTGTGTATCATGTATCATATCGATACAGTATTATGCGGCGACAGGTAATGCTCGTTGGTAATCAGCTTCAATCTCAGCCGATGCAGATACAGCATGTGCAGTCGTTTGCAGCGTACATCGTTCTATCGTGTGCTCTCACGTTCTGTGGTGTCATACTCGAGGTGGATAGGAGGCTGAGTTTGTGACAGGTGGTGGTGGTTAGTGGTGGGACTCAGCCGATGTACATCCAGCATGTCCAGTCGTTCGCAGCGTACGTCGTTCTGTCGTGTGTCGTTTTATTCTGCTGCAACTTCATTCTCGGCTGCATCGCTTTCATCCTGGCCAGTAAGTAGCTACAGTTACAGAGCCAATAAACAATGGCGTCGTGACAGTTTGGCAAAGGGGAAGAAAGAGCAACTGGCAATTGCCCGCAATGAAATTTTAGCCTGTCGCAATTTTGTGTCGCAAAGATGTTCATTCAAAATACACAATTTGGGGCTAAAAATCTCCAATTTTAAGGAAAATTCATAATACGTTTAAATTTTAGAGCATCCCTATCTCAGGTCGAAAATTTGCAGCTTTGTCGGAAAATGGCACTGTTTTGCGCCCCACCAACTTTTTAACCCACGTCGCTGCTGTGTAACATTAACTTATCTTCCCCTACTAGTCCAGTAATTAATGATCCAATTCCAAAGTGCTAGGTCCTATACGATGTAACATGCTGACGGTCAGGAATTCTGAAAGCAATCCCATACAAATTAGTAACATCGAGGCCTTTTCGTGTTATAAATAAGGCATCCAACGTAACTTTCGTCGCCTAAATATGTCAATAATTCATTGTAAGACTTTTGACACAGAACGTTTTAGCCACGTGAATAATTCTAACCGATGTTGAAACGTAAAATTGACTGTTTAGCGGAGTCGTGCAGCGGGTTAGGCCTGCTGTATGTGCGTGCAGTTATAGCGAGCAGCGTGGCGGTGAGTGATCCACGGGGTGCACGTCAGCTCGGTCACGCTTCACTCGGCGTCTCAATCGGCGGCATCGCCATCAGCACTCTCATCATCCTCATCATGTTCTGTGTCGCTGCCAGCAACCCACACAAAGCCTAGCAGATCTGACCAAACCACGTGCAGCGACCTACACTACTAGCTAGGCTTACCGAACCATTCTGGCCAAGAATTAACGTTTTGCATATCGACATAGCCTACACAATCTGCACATCGAAATCGAGCAAAGGCAGAATGACTAAAGTCGTAATCGCAATGTCTTAATCCGATGTGTTTCAACTTTAGTTAAGCCTATGCCGAAATATTTTTTAAAACCATTTGTACATTGCAAATTTAGACGCAGGATAGGCCAAACCTCTTTGCATCCAATGTGATTAAAAGTGCATTATTGTTTTTGAAGCATTTTTAGATTGAATGATGCACCCGACACCTGAAATAGGCCCTCTATCATATCAATGATGCGCCAAAACCAGCATTAAAAAGCTAAAAAAAAACTGTTAAATCAGCAAAAGCATGGGCTTACAACTCGTACTGGCGTATAACATTTGACTAGAAGATCACTGTAGCCTAATCTGTAATTCTGCTGATTTGCATTACAGGTCTAAAGGACGTAATTAAAACTGCCTTTGTTGCCTGCCAAAGAAACTGACCAGACTTAAAGCGCACGTTAAGGCGACAATTTATGACAACAGTGTGCATAAGCAACAATTAGCCAAGCTTATTTTGACTGGCACTGTATGTGATGCAAATCTAAATTGTGATTTTTGGTTGGCCTACTGATTTATTCGTAACGTGTGAAGTTCTAATCGCATTTACAAATTGCATCGTGTTCGTTTTATGGCATAAATATGTGAAACTGTCGCACCGACAGTGAACTACATCAGCTATTAGCCTATGTCAGCATGGATGGATGTTACGACACCCATTCAACAACAAGTCACTGCATGAAATAACAAATTGATTAAATACCGTGATGTAGAAAATGTAAGCAGACATGACCATCAACGATCCTAATAAGACGTAATACACGTCTTGGCCGGCCATCCGTCATGTACTGTACGGTAGTGATGATTTGATATCAGGATTTCAATTTTGACATGATATTTTGAAAATATCGCGATATCATTATTTTAAAAATGATAAGTATGTAAATCGTATACATGCACAAAAACAAGACGTACACGTTTAGCAAGGCACTTTGTTTTACGTAGATACAAAAATGTATCAGTGAACTTTAAAATTAACTATGGACTGTCATGTCGTTAAATTACGACACTATAGTTAGTTTGCTTCGGTTAGTTTGCCGTTTTCTCCGTTTATTCTCGTTATTTTGATAATGCAGTAGACCTAGTAAAAGTATAAACTTCTGGCGTAAAATATTGCAATATATCAAAAATATCATGACATAAAAGATATTGCAATATATCGAAAAATTCAGTATTTTTTCGACGATACAAAACGATATGTCAATATCGAAAACGATACATCGATATTTTCGATATATCGAATCATCACTAATGTACGGCCTTGATCCTAAGTTTCCCACACGAAAAAACCTTAGGAAAACCGAAATTGGTGTGAACCCTTCCCCAGGGAATGGGTAACTAACATGTCAATTTTTAGTTAAAAAGCTGTCAAGGGGACGGCCGCAAAATAAGTGGGCATTGGGTCAGTATTTCTAATTTATACTGTACTGCCTATTATCTTACTGGAATGAAATATCTAATCATGACAATTATTTGCATTTTAATGTTTCTCAAATAACTGCAGCCTCGATACGAGGAAAAATTCCACTTTTGTAATCTTAGTTCTACAGTGCTAAGTAGTCCTGTCAAATACATATAGGCTACGTGTACGTTAAGTGACAATGTTGTTCGTGTTCTGCACATGCTCGCTGACATATCTGGCACAGACTTAGACTTATTTTCGATCTGAAAGCCATAGCTCTGTATTCACGTTTCCAAAGACGAATCAATATCAACGTAATACAGGTGATCCTGTTCTACGCAGGCGGAAGATTCACTGTATTGTCAGTAGGACCCATCACTTCGTAATACCTGCGTATAACGATCAGGTGTGACTCTATTAGCAATGACATTACATTCCCATGCTGGTGGTTAAGTAACAAAAATGCAACTTTGTTAAGCAAGATTGTTACCAACAGCATGCGATGCAAGTGTAACTGAACGCAGTACAATAACGCAATAATTGCTGTGAGGTCATAGAATGTTCACCCGTTTGCTACCAAGTGCTTTGAGCCAATCACTGTCTATACAGAATACACAATCAAGTGCTTCGCTAAGGATAAAATTCATCACCGGCAGTAACAAACAGTGGCGCCCCCATTCATTGTCAATTTTTTGGGGACCAAAAATCGAGGTGCCAAGAACGAGACAGCGTAAGTGTTGAGCGGAGTGGAAATAGGCCTTGTCGAATAAGGGATAAACCGCGTGTCGTAAGCTGTCCTAGTGGGATTTGCAAAATTAAATCCTGGTGGGATCGGGAGCAGAAATAAATTTGGGGTACTTTAACCTCACAAAACACTTCTGGTGGAAGCACAGCATAGCAAGCGAGAACATTTTTTGGCCTTTTTCTGCTTCCCCTGACTTGATTTTCAATGAAAAAATTGGCACATTCTAGCTATCTTAGCAACACAACAGCAGATGTCCAAAAAGCGTCTATTCAGTCTCACTGCTTCTGCATGTGGATTAGACAAACAGATAAACAAAATAACCCAATTGAACATTATATTTCACCCCTTTGCCCCGCCAACCCCGCTGGGCCGATTTGTACCATTTTTGGCACATAGGGCCAGACCACCGACGTAATCATCTAAGTCAAATTTTAAGTCGATTGATTCAGGGGTTTGGGGGCTACGGGTGCCCAAAATTTGGGGTTTTCCATTGACTTTGATAGTCGCCCTTACAACAGTGTTACGCACTACCGTGCTACACTGTGATGCAGCCTATAAAAATCATATGCCATACATGAAAACATGTGAAAGCACTTGAACCATGACAGAAAAAGGAGTAATGCACTCCCACGTCACATCATGACAACTAACTACTGTATGGTAACAATCAAGTCTCACTTAGAAAGAAATAACAAATAAAATGCAACTAATTCAATACATGTATATGTCTAATGTTGACTGATTTATGCCACACCTGAAATTACACAAGTCAATCCAAAGCACAGGAAAAATTCATACCACATTTAGGTCTGTGGGGCCACAATGCCACATTCAAAAAAACTTTCCTAAGAACTTTCCGTAGGATGCACTTATACAGACCATGAGATGTGAGCACCCCGCAATTTGGAAACTTCTTTAAAAAATCTTAGGAAAACTTCTTATCTTAGTACACCAAGGGCAACACCACTTCATCGTGTAAGTGGACTATTTAGTACCTTTACTTACTTATTCCCTATTTAACAGCAATGTCATGTAAGTAATATGTACACAATGTCAAATATGAATTCTAAACAAAATGTCAACATTACTTACTTTTGCCAAAAAATGTCACTATTATAACATAAATTCCTTTCCTAAGACAAGATTAGTGCTTTCATACATAATTTTCCTGGGAAGTTTTGAGAATGTGGCCCCGGGACTATGTTCTTCACACAGATTCAGTGCCGTAAACTAGCTAGCAGGTTGGAAGAACGCAGTGATGTCGCGACAGTTGGCGGCTGACTGGATGAGTCGACGGTGTGATCTGTCCTTGTGTTGCTGGGCCGTCACATCACGATGACACACTGTACATAGAGTCCGCAGGTTGTCCACGTCACATGACCCGCCGCCATCAGACACAGGCACGATGTGATCCACATTCCAGAACTAACACACATACACAGACAGACACATGCACACACATGCTAAACCTATATTATTAGTTCTTCTTTTTGTGCTGTAATGTAACAAACAAACGTTTCATTCAAAGTGAACTCAAGAACCCTGAAGTTGCTTTTATTTTGTCTGTAAATATTCGGTGCTATCATGGCGGTGGGGAGAAATGCAGCCTATGAGAAATTGGCATCTGGACTAAAAATTTTCTTTCAAAAATACAACTTTTGGGGCAAAAAATCCATCAGTTGAAAGAATTTAAGAACAAAATTATAATTTTGATCACCGTAATCTCCTCTGTTGGAAAATGGGAAATTTCTGTAGAAAAATTGCAACTTCTTGCTTCCTCCTGCTCAATGACCTTTTCAGCTAAAACTTGGCATGTGCCAGTCAAGGTCGGTGTTACTTCTTTATAAAACAGGTCATATGACGAAGCTGATTACTTTCGGTCATGGGCACCATTTTGTTTCTGTTCGCTGTACCCACTGAACATCTGCCATAAAATATTTAATTTTAACAAAGAAGATTAATGTTTTTGACCCCATCTTTTAAAGAAAAGAATTTCGAGACAGGGCGTTAGTAAGGGGGGCACTTTTTGTGAAATTTTTGAGATCCGATGCACCATTTTCGAGATATTTCCAAAAACGTGTTTCTAATTCAGCAAATATTCACATGTAAACAATATGGCGCCCATAGGCCTGATTCCCAGCAGCCTGATCCGTCGGATGACCTGTCTATAGATAAGCACTGGCCTTGGTGCCAGTTAGTTATTCATGCCTTGTAGAACGTTCAGACCAATATTGCCATCCCTTGTCCCCGAGTCAGGAGCCCATACGAAACAAACTGACAGATAGACACACACACATGGATGAGCAAGACCCATGATGCAAATTACGTAGCGTATGGGTTAACGTAAGCTAAAGGGTTAAAGGTAACCAGACAGCAGCTGGGTCGGCGCAATGCAGCAGCTAGTAGTCAGTTGCTGCTCTGATCTCCTTGATTAAAGTCGTGCGTGGTTCGCACTTCTTTCTTCATCAGTTTTGTTTAATTCTTTTCCACAGCCCGTTACCTTTTCGCAGATGCATAAATAGGAAAAAGGTAAGTACCATCCAAGCACCCTTACAGTAGTTAGACCGGCGGAATACAAACAGTGAGAGATGGACTTACAAGACCAGCGTACGGCTGACGTATCATTTTCTCCTTGACGTCAGGTTTCAATGCCCTGTAGACACTCGTCTCTAGCAACTCAATGCGCTTCTTCAGATTTGATGTAGACCTGCCAAGAAGCCTCAGTTAGTGGGCACATGTAGTTTACTCAACCCATGTCAAACTGACATGGCTTACTATCAGCCAAAAAAGGCAAAGTAAGAGAACAAATTATATTGAACAATTACTAAGCATGAATCCAGAACAATTACCAATGGATAGTTTAATAACATAATGATTAGAACACTGGACTTATATCAAGAGGTCGTGGGTCGACTCCCGATTGGACTGTCATCGAGTGGATACTACTGTCTGCGGACAGGTAAACCATTTCAACATTGCCGCAAACATTTTGCAGAACTGGGCAGGGACTGGTACACAAACCTGCTTTACTCCATTTGTAACATGTATGGAACATGTCCAAGAAAAAGCCCTAATCAAGAACCCTTAAGGGCTTCTTCCCAGACATGCTCTATAATGCAGACTAATATCACAATTTAGCTGGACGAGGTAAAAATGTACACATATTACATGCAATAATGCTAAATCCACTGAGTGAAAATACATCTCTGTGTCCAATGATATAAACCTGATCAATGACAAAGTTCTTAAATACAAAAATACAAAAATTTAGCGAACGTAGCGGTAGTTTAAATTACTTAGGCCACTTTAAAAATTCCAGATTGATTGAATGATTGATTTACTGAAAAAAGACGAACACAAAGACATGTGAACTATATACCGGAGTCGTTTGTAGAAAGCTTCAGCATCGAACTGGCAGAGTTGACAGACTCCGTGCTCGGCTTCATAAACCTGCCTAGCACCATAGTCACGATGTCGACTCATCTGCATTAGGCACAATACACATTACATAATGTAACGTAATACAGAGCAGCATCAAAGTGGCTTAGTAGATAACAGTTAGGAAGCTAGACTTATGATGAAAAGATTATGAGTTTGAGTGAGTGAGTGTGTAGATTTTAACGTCCCGCCCAACCCAGTATAGGTCATTTCGGGGACGGCCTTTCCAGGCAATGCACATACACAATAATGGAACAGTAAGTTTAACCTTTAGAACAATGGAACAGGACGTTTTAGTGGCAGTTGATGTTATGAAAATGGCTGTGCATTTGTGAGGTTCACAATGTCACAAAAATTACTAGACTGCTGTGCATCAAATGCGTTTCTCAAGCTCAATTCGCACCAAAACTCGTTTTTGTCAGCTGAGGCTCCGCCCAGACCACACTGTGGCAGCTTATGATGCTTCCCCACACCCTGAGTCAGCTGGGGGTGAGATACCCCTTCACATTTATGTCCCTTCTTGACACTTGACTGACAGGACCATCACTTGTTTTTCTACAGATTAAGCACTGGATACAGTCATTTCTGTAAAGCTTCACCAATACATGTCTTCCCATGCATCTGTATGTCCCATACAGGATTCTAACTCATAGCCAAAAAGTGCCAGTCTGAGGACTGTGTACTAAATATATTATTTTGTGACTATTTTATGAAAAAGTGGTGGTATGCTTTCCAAGTGACCGAGGAAATGATGGCATACCATACTAGCCGATAGCATCGCACTTCAAGCTCTAAGTGTTTGCATTCCACCTACCCAGAACTGCTGCATGCATTGTCTGCTGCAGAGACGCGTGAGCCAAGGGTTTCTATCAATGCTGTCCTTGTTGATGAGAGATGACTGGTATGGAGACTGACAGTGTAGACAGAGAGGCTTCCCACTAGCATCCACTGCCTGCCATACACATGGACATCATACTGAACAGTTATTAAAGTATTCAAAGCAACTACTAAGTCCTCCATGCCAGTCAGTGTCAGCAAGTCGTCTAAACTCTGTGGCCTGATATTCAAATATGTCACTCAGTTAGACTCATGAAAATCTTCGGAAGAAATTGTGACTACAAAAATGTGAAGAAAAATGTGAAGAAAAATGCAAATTAAAAAAAAACTTCTAAAGAAAAACCTAAGAAACATTTATGCATAAAAAAACTTAAAACAGCAACTGACTTGAGA
>Ga0209671_1007271_pt1 | contig 11474 bp, 7 predicted proteins | sample WorMetHERISLAND2_2_FD_187401 | JGI IMG/M metagenome (GOLD analysis project Ga0209671, IMG submission 187401) | Marine gutless worms symbiont microbial communities from Max Planck institute for Marine Microbiology, Germany - Olavius geniculatus... | ecosystem: Host-associated > Annelida >...
CAGGTGTAAGGGTTGTTTAGAAGGCACTCCCCTTTTTCCTAATTATGCGTATGCAAGAGGTTAGCGGGCCGTGGAAAGTAATTAGACAAAGCTGATATAGAAAGAAGTGCGAACTACGCACGTCTTTAATGAACGTGATCCAAGCGGCAACTGACTGCTAGCTGCTGCATTGCATCGGCCCAGCTGCTGTCTAGCAACCTTTAACCTCCTTTACTTTAACCCATCTCAGTAGTAACCACTTGATAGCGACCTGACCGGCACTCGAGCCCATAACTTCTTGATTGTAAGTTGAACAGCCTTCCGTTATGCCTCCAAGCCGCCTGGCTAATACAAAAAATGTGGTATTTGCAGGGTGGCACCATTATTCTTGACGGACAGTTGAACCCTGATACTGCTTTCTAGTAGAATTAGTTTTTATGATTACCTACTGGCTGCTGATTTCTGCGTGCATGAATGTCGGTGTGTTATGTGTCTTTGTCTGCCCATTTCTCTCTCTTTCTCTCTCTGTCTCTTTTTATCTCTGTTTTTGTGTGTTTACTGTGCATCCTGTATATCAGTTGTGTGTTGAACTGGCATGTACAGGGTGAGGTGAAAAATGCAGCAGGTCAGCGACTGCCAATGAAGGGTGAAGTGGACCTGCTTTGTGGTGGGCCTCCGTGTCAGGGTTTTAGTGGCATGAATCGATTCAACTCACGAGAATATTCACGATTCAAGGTTTTCTGCAGTCTTTTTTTACTAAGACCACCATTTAAAAATGTTCTGTATGAAACCCGCTTGTGCCGCGAGGTGTACTAAATGAAGAAGTTGTGACTGATATTTCATATTTCTTTGAAATTGTTGTAGATTTTTTGTTTTTGTCCATCTTTGGCAATTTGTTTGTTTCAGTTATTTGATGCTGTTGTTTAGGCATTTGGCACGAATAAGCTGTTTATTAGTAGTTTTTTTTCCAGAATTACTTCTAAGTTATGCTCTTCTTTGTTAGGCCAGTCTCCAGAAGTAAACTTTCTGGAACTGCCATTCCATTTTTTTGTCTGTCGTCTAGTTAGCACTTATGTAGTTATTGCAGTGCACTAAGCTAAATTTATCACTGATAAAAATTATTTATCAGTGTTTGTTAATTTTAATAGCAGTTATGGTTAATGTGTGGTGGCAGATGAGGCATGTGAAATATTTGTATCACATTATGTTGTATTCTGGCAAGTGTCTTTTATTGCAGAAACTTATTTCTAGCACAAATGAGCATTTCTGAAAATTCTTGAAAAAATTACCCTTTTCCAGGCTCTGGAACTTTCTTGAAAAACAAATTGGTTGGAAGTTTTGGCATTTGATGTCGGAGGGTCCTTGAATATCAGTTGTTTAAAATCGTCCTGTCCGTGGTGTGAAAAGTTTTTTCATATGATGCCAGAAACTTTTAATGTAATATGATAAAATATTTTAGGAATGGGTCTAGAGATGGTAGTTAAAAGTAGAGCTGTCAAATTAATGCATTAATTAACGCATTAATGCGTTAATAAGTTAACGTGCGTTAAAAAAATTAACATGCGTTACAAAAATTAACGCACATAAATTTAAACATAAATTTATGTTACTTTACTAAATTCAGTGAAGCAAAAGTTCCAATATTCCATTAAACTGTAGTTATTTGACAGTCGAATAAATTGAAGCAACTAAACTCTAGTTGTTGTTTTATCACTATTGTAAATAAATAATTATTTAGATGACAGGCTAATAACTTTCTATAATCTACAGGCAGGCCCCTCAAACGACAGCTCTAGTTAAAAGTCTTTGAAAAGTTCTTGAATTTTTTCACCAAAAACTATGGCCACCCTGTTTGTATCGTTTTGCTTTTTAATGACTTGCTTGTTTTCAATTACAGAATTCACTGATTGCGAGCTACCTGAGCTACTGCGACTTTTACCGTCCCAAGTTCTTTCTGCTGGAGAACGTGCGTAACTTTGTCTCATTCAAGCACAGCATGGTGTTGAAGCTTGCCCTCCGATGTCTGCTACGCATGGGTTATCAGTGCACGTTTGGAGTGCTTCAGGCCGGCTGCTATGGAGTACCTCAGACTAGGCGCAGGTATGTACACCATGGGCAATAAAAACGTGGCACTTTACCTTTGTCCGTATCTTTGCCAATTATTGACCGTTTCCCAAAGTTCTTTCACTCGCACACTCTGCGGACAATTTGCAATATATTGACAACTGGTGAAGATGTGGAAGAAAGTAAAGTGCCATGTTTTCCCTACTCTGTATGTAGTGTATATTGTATCAAATTGATTCAAAGTTTAAGGTTAAGAAGTCAAAGGTCATCCGTAGTTGTTAATGGTAACCCATCGCTGATCTATGGAGACAATTCTCAGGCAGAACACGTTGTCGATCACAGTCTTGAAATAAGTATTTTTCGACATGGTTTATAGCATATTATGCCTCACTACACTCACATAATCTTACTGTAATGGGCAGAAAGTTTGTCTGTTTGTTCGTTTATCTATCGTATCTTTTCTGTGTTTCACGGTCGCAGACCCCGACCGTGGCGTTCGAGACCTTGGGCCTTAGGTACGTGTGCCGGTGTGCCGTCATCTCCTATGGGCAGCCTGAGGGTGTTTGAGTTGCTGGGTAACAGAGTGGACTCACCCATAAGGTGGGAATTTTGCTAATACTATGAAACTTATGTGTGATCCTAGGAATGTATTGTGTGGTGATATGGTTGCATACGTGTATATTTCAGAGCTATCATACTGGCGGCGGCACCTGGCGAGAAGCTACCGAACTATCCCGAGCCACTGCACGTCTTTGCACCACGCGCGATGTCACTGAGCGTTGCCGTCGACAATCACAAGGTGCTTTTAGCACTTTGTCACATTTTAAATGCTTTTCTATATGCAGATTTTTGATAATATATGTATTTGTAAAACTTTGTCATGGCACTGATTCCGCAATGAAAAATTTCACCTGTTGAGGATACTGTCAAAACCTCTTGCCTGTACACTGTACAATGGTGGTTTAGTGGAGTAGTGATTAGGATACAGGACTTACTAGCAAGTGGCAGCCACTTCAGTTTTGAGGACAAGCCAAAAGTCGTGTTGACAGATAATGAGAATATGTAAGTAAATTAGTTAATAAGTATCTCAGTAAAGAAGACTTGAAAGGCACTAATTTAACAGTCATTAACAATGTGCCAAAATGTTAACATCTGAAAAAATGTGTTCAGCAGCCACTTAAACTGTTGAAAATTAGGTCGGCTATGTCAGATGAACTGGAAGACTGTTTCAAAGTTATGGCTAAGGTCGGCATATCTTGGAAAAGTCTTTAAATAGACTCACAGGTTGATACAGTAACTAATGTATTATTCAAATTTGCAAGAATACAATGTTTCTCTAGTCTAATGTTGAGTATTGGCAGCCAGTGTGCCTTCATCGAAATGACTATGGCTGAGGTGGACAACTTGTCATAGTTTTGAGCAAGTTTGACTTATTCTTTGACTTGTCTTGTATTTTTCTGACATGTATCACTTCTCTGACCTATCCTTGGTCCATTTTGTTGCTAAATTTGAATCTAGGGGACACTGACTAACTCAGGTAGACTGGGAAGAAGATTTTCCGTGTGGTGTTTGCAATGTTGTTTCAGTTTCAAAGTTGTGTGACACGAATGACATCTGCACCGTATCGTACAATAACGGTGCGCGATGCCATGTCAGACCTGCCTGAGATTAGGAACGGAGCTAAGGCTGACGAAATATCATACAACGGCGATGCCATGTCACATTTTCAGCGTCAGGTAATAATATTAGCTGCTTCTTGACTTGTAATGAGACATGTGTTATAGTTGTCCCCTGTTGGTCACAGGAGTTGAAGACGGACAGGCCTGGTGCATTTCCTGACCAGACGGCATACGAAGCACCTAAACCAGGGTTTTAGTTAGGTAGGTTGTACGTGTATGTGAAAATTTTGATGGTTAGTATTAAAGTTCATAGTTAATAGTTTATTGTTGCTAAGTTTTTGGTTTTGTTAACTTTTCTTTTAGCTTTTTGCCTTCGATTTTCGTTGTCAGTACCAGTGCAAGCGATTGCCTGGGATAACTTTTCTCTTTTTCTTGTTAACGAGTTGAGTCTACTCACTCACTTGATAGCTCTTTCTGTTGGAGTCATAAGCTGACAATGGTTTGTGAATTTAATCGAGATGCGTTTGTAACTTCTGTAGATAAACTATGCCAGCATTCCTCAGGTAGTCAGCACCAGCCAATCCCACGTGATCACATTCGTAAGGAGATGAGTTCCAGGCTGAAGCATGTTGATGTACTAACAGATTGGTTGTCATGGTATCGCAGCCTTTTAACAAGAAGTTAAGATCAGCCTGAGCCAGCCACATGTTACCGATGTGGTCAGGCATATGAGACGTTGGCACACGTGATGACTGAGTGTGCAACATTACAAGATGCTCGCACCGACCACTTTGATAGGATGATCTCGTCACTTTTTTTGAAGAACCGGCAGTGCCACTAAACTACCTGAGGAGTGCTGGCCTTTCTGAGGCCGGTTGCATATGATCTCACGATCGAGCGCCAGAAGACAACAACAACAACAGCATGAATTGATCGATCAGTTGATCGATTGGTTGATTCTGTCTGTAGATCCGAAGCACTCAATACCAGCCTATCCTGCGTGATCATGTCTGCAAGGAGATGAGTGCCCTGGTTCACGCCAGGATGCAGTACATCCCGCTGGCACCCGGCTCGGACTGGCGCGATCTTCCTAACATTGAAGTGCGTCTGTCTGATGGCAACAAAACTAAGAAACTGTGAGTTGTTCGCCTTGACTGAAGAGTTGTTGCCTTTTTCTTACCTGAAGCCTAATATTTATTTGTGTATTTTAAATTTTTAAGTTATCGTTTCTTTTTTTGGTTTGATGCTTGTGATGTTTTTACGTCTTTCAGTGGTTTGCCGATTTTGCGGGATTATGAAAATCTCTTTATAGTACAATGCAATATAAAGTTTGGGCTTGATAACTGATAGACAAGCTCTCGGTTTAATCTAGCAGATAAATGTTTGCTGATATTCACAGCTTCTTTCTTCAGATCATTGTCAGTGCTATATTCTGTCAAAGTCATCTACCATCTGTATCTGTCTTCTTCCATTTGTCTTATCAGGGTAATGTGTACTGATAGTAAAAAATGAGGTAGGCTAGTATTACTTATGGTTGCAGTTTGCCCCTTGGAGTGTGTGGGCAGCCCGCCACATTACAAAGGCTGTTGGTATTAGGTAGTTGCTGCTGGTTGAACTTCAGGCATGAGAAAAACTGCTGATCTGGCCTGGTGTAACTGGGAAAGGCAGCCAGTTAAAGCCAAAACAGAAAGACTTAATAGTTGCAGCTGGTCAACTCAGCCTGGCCATCCTTTCTTGGGTAGCTGCGAAGAGTACTGGCGAAAGCTGGTACGTAAACAGGCACACTGCACGATGCACTAGTAGCCTTGTATCCATGATCTCAGAGTGTAAACTGGTGTCTGGCTGAGGTCTGAGAAAACAGCGATCAGCACCGTCCTATTTACCTTGTGGCTCGGGAAGGACTTTGTGTTTTTAAGTTACATTGTCTGTGTTCATTCAGCCGTTACACGCACAATGACCGTCACAATGGTCGTTCGTCGACCGGTGCACTGCGCGGAGTGTGCAGCTGTGCGGAGGATGAATCCTGCGATCCGTTGCACCGCCAGTTCAACACCATCGTGCCATGGTGTCTGCCACACACTGGCAATCGTCACAATCACTGGGCCGGACTCTATGGCAGGCTGGAGTGGGACGGCTTCTTCAGTACCACAGTCACTAATCCCGAGCCCATGGGCAAACAGGTTTATACTGCTATTACTGTGTAATATCTCCAGTGGTGTTGTGCATTTAAAAGACTGAGGGGAGCAGGAAGTTGCAGTTTTCCAGCTGCGCAGCACAGAGCCGCAAATTTTAGACAGAGGAGAGAGGAGTCATGGGTGCTAACAATTTCAATTTTGCCCATCCCCTAAATTTTCGATTCCGGGTCATTTCATCGCCGGTCGTTTCATCATAGATCGATTCAACACAGTTGGTTCATCCTGCGGATGGTTCATCACAGGTCAATTCATCGCACGTCGATTCATCACAAAGCGCAAAAAACAATTAACAGTTGGTGCGGTTTTAACCAGTACTGTTCGTTGCAGTCGTACGAAAAAAATAGGCTTAATGTGTAGCCTACATTTATGCAATATATGACAACAACGATGCACAACATATGAACACTGTACGAAATGTTGAAGTTAGTGTACTAAGCGTGGAAAACCCACTGTCATACATGGTGGCTTCCAGTACTGGAAGCTTAGACAAAACAATGTTGGAAAGGTCGCTTGAAGATGCTGCCAGTTTCTGGATGCTGACAGTGACAGCCGCTAAACCTATGCTGCGTTGTTTATTGCGTAATTTGTTCGTTTGTTGCGAGGTCTGCCTAAACACCACAGACCACCGCAGATCAGCCAAAATGGCACTCACTACTGTTAATGCCAACTCTAACCTTAACCCTAATGCTAAACACCTCTGCCCTAGCCCTAAACAACTTTGCTGTAACTCTAACCCTACTCTTAACTTTAACTTCGATTCTAACTAACTCTGCCATTACAGCTGATCTGTGGTGATCTGTGGTGTTTAGGCTGACCCTTTTGTTGCATACTTGCTTGTGCGATGTTATTTGTGTAAAATGATTTTCAACTTTACACTTTAGCTTGGACATTTTCTTCATAACAATTACATAGACATCTTCCTGATAATAATCATACTCGTTGTATACTATACCGAACGATATACTGAAGACGATTACAGCAATACACAACAGTTTTTATGATGAATCAACTGGTGATGAATTGACCTAGTGATGAACCGTCCACGTGCGTGATAAACCGATTGTGATGAAACGACCGGCCACCAAATTTTCTGCTAAATAGGGGATTTCTAACCCCAAATTTTGCATTTTTGGAATGTATGTTGTGGACAAGAAGAAATATTTTTGGTAGGCTAGGATTTTGTGAACAGTTGCCCCTGTATTGCCTCTCTCTGCTGCAATGCCACTTTATGTTTCATTATTATATTTTTGGTTATAGTTTTATTTCTGTTTTTCCACTTTTTATGGCAATCTGGAACTGATGGGCAAACAAGTCAGCAAGTTGAAGAACACATTTTATAATTGCTTCTGTTGTCGATTTTTGACAATAATAACAAGAAGAATAAATAATAAACTAATTTGTACAGCGCCAGTGTGACGATTGACTTCAGATTCGATACACTGTCTAACACGTTATACAGTGTGCAAAGTGTCATGATTAAATAACCTCGAAAAAATTTTGTAAAACATATTTAGCTGTACTGAAAATAATGATATCTGTTCAAGGGGGTGTTATTTATTGTTATGCACTGTACGTTTTAGTTTGACTGAGCTATTGTTGGATCAACCTGTTTACTGTTATGAGCACAGTTATCTTGCATCCTCATTGTTCTTATTGTTTTGAAGAAATAAACAACAGTAGAACAGAATTACCAGTGTATAAAAATATTGACCTGTTGTGCAGTGAAGTAAGTAAAGACAAAAACTGCCCAAAAGTAACTGGTTTGATTTTGATTCTTGTATGTTGTGTTTTTGTTATCTCTAGGGTCGTGTGTTGCACCCGGAGCAGCATAGAGTCGTGAGTGTACGTGAATGCGCTCGCTCGCAGGGATTTCCCGACACTTATCGATTCTATGGCAACGTTCTTGACAGACATCGCCAGGTTCCACGCTCGTGATATTCTTGTTATTTTTTTGGAAATTAATTAATAACTATGATGCTGACAATTTTTTTGGCATTTTTTGTATTAAATTAAACTCCAGTCTTTTATTTGTCTGCATTTTTGTTCGTAGTTTGTAGTGCTGCAGTGACTATCCAGACAGTCCGCTTTTGTTTAATCATTCAAATTAGATTTCTGTGTCCTAGTTGTTGATGTGTTTTAACCGTCATGTGTTGTAGGCATTGTTAGACCATCATTAGGCCTAGTCTGCTAGACGCATCTCCAACCTTCAGCAACTAAGTCATCTGCCGCATACATGTTGTGCTGATATCTAGAGGTTAAAAGATTATGAAGCATCACCTACCATATTGGATCACACAGTGTTACCTGTCACCCAACACAGATTAGTTAACGTGCTCTCCCAGGCAGGCTGGGACTCGATTTACATAGCCCAGACAGATGGAAGGCTGAATTGACTTTGCTTTTGGTTTTATACCAAGATGGTTTACTTGTTCACCAACAGTCACCCATCCAAGTAGTAAGCACTTGATAGCGACCCAACTGGGAATCGAACCATGATCTTTTCATTGATTTTTTGATTGAAATCCAACAGTTCAACTCAGTGGATGAAAATCAAATTCCTGACTGTTTTCGTTGTGTTAGGTGGGTAACGCAGTGCCGCCACCAATGGCGCTAGCAATCGGTCAGGAAATAAAGAAGTGCCTTGTCTGGAAGATGGAGCGGGAGAAGTCAGAAACTGAACAGAGCAGCATGGATGCAGCCAACCTTCTTGACCGCTAACTGATGATTTTCGACTGTTTCTGATGATATTTGCCGACGGTTTTGTGCTCTCTGTTGTACTTGCCAAAGCAATGCATTTCTGTCTCTTTTGGTCGTCTGGATTACTCAAACAAATTATGAATGATATTTCTTTGTATTTTTATTGTCTGCTGACTATTGATGATGAACTTTTCACGTTTTTAGATGATTAACACTTTGGGGTTCTCCGTAAATGACGTCACACAATTTTATGGAAAAAATAACCCACTCTCCCCTTTCGTCGCGTTTCATCGCACTGCTCTGAACCCCTCTCAAATATGATGTCACAAACTTCTAACCCCCCATCCTTGCAGTCTGTAATGTAGCCTCCATGTCTATATGAGTATCAAATACAACACAAATTTTTGTACGATATAGCGCATTTGATGGGGCATGGCCATCTGTGCTGGGGACCGTGGGTGGGACACCAGCTGTGATAGACCTACATTATTATGTCGCTTGCGCCATGCATGTTGTATGGAGTCCTGTATAATCTACTTGTACTAGCGCTATCATTCACGACTCCCTGGCCTGGCCTTGTCGCAGATGTGATGCGAGTGACTTTACGCTACCTTTCACCTCCCTCCCTCGCATTAGAGGCTTTTGACATTGATGTGCTATGTAAATTTACGTTTTACTTACATACCTACTTTTACTTACTTACTCTACATCATGCATCATCGTTCCTCAAACGGATTTGGGGCACCTTCAAGTCCGGGTTTTGAGATTGTGTTTTTTACAAGCTACAACAATGTTTTAAAGCAATTTATGCACTTCAAGAGAACCACAGAATGCACTGATGCACCCAATTTCAAGATTGAAAATTTGAAAATTTTTGGGAAAGAGGCATTGCTCAGTGCCATGACTGTTCTCCTAGGGGGACACCAGTGGTTCAGGAAGTTACATTTTTCCAACAGCAGTTGCTAATTTTCAACAGTGGAGATTATGGAACCTGTTGTTGTTCACAATTTTTAATTTTGCCCATAAATTGTTCTAAAATTGGTGTTTTTCAGCTTCATATGTTTCAGTTTTTGACAAAAATTTTTCACCATGATTTTTGGACAACCCCAAATTTTTCGAGTGGTGGGGGCATTTGTGCCCTGCCTGTTGTCCAGAACATCAGTGATCCGCGTGACTTCGATTGAAATTCTCAGCTGCAGACCCACTGAGATGTCAATACACCTCTGGTCATAGAGGCCTGACCTTGAATCACGAGTTTGACATTTTCAGGTTCTGAAAGTTGGATATGGAAAAAGTGCCTTGGGTTCAGAATCATTGTTGATGATGTATTATTTAGAGGTATTATGGAATCTTGGTATGACTGCAGTTTTTATTGTTCATTCTTTAACTCTTTGAGACTTGAGACTCATTTTAACATGTCACATTCTGATGATGATGAGGTTTTGACTTAGCGTTAATTCATTTTAGCATGTAACAAGTGATTGCATTAGAATTAGTTATGTCGGCTTACTGGCGTTTTATTTCTATTGCTGCACAGTGCATACGTTATTTGTCATATTCGTTATATTTGCTTATTCATTTGACTTACACTAGAACTGACAAATTGGCCCCTGATCACGATGCCACTGCCTGCAAGTATGAGGCTGTCTCCTGCACTTTGTGGTCTCGGGCGCCCCTGTAACCACGTAGCAGTCTGACTGCAATTTTGAACGCTGCCTAAACCAATGACCAACATGCGCTGAATTGCCGTATTGCCTGGCATTCATTGTAGCAGTGTCACCATAGCGCACATGGGACTGTACTCACTCTGGAAAATCACTTTCTTTTTGCAGTTGAAGGTCTGACCGTCGGATGCTGGTGTTCAGATATAGGAGGTGTGGTTAGTCCACCCTAGCGACAGCAGGGTTTCTTGTGTTTGTTGTAGGCTATACCGTGGATAAGGTCAAGTTTCGCTAAGACTTTAGTCTGAATATCCAAACTTTCGTCTTAGCAAAACTTGACGGCTAATTTTGAAAGCCCAGCTGACGCTAGGGAAGGCGCACCACAGACAATAGTTCTTGTTGCAGTCAGTCATCCAAGGTCGATTTTCATTTTATTTGAAAGAGCGTAAGCTCATACCATTTTTTATTAGTGGTCAATAACAACCATCTTGTACCGTTTAGCCACAATAGCACGTAACGGTCCTTAAGGTTATACGATTTCCATCTCACCTGACAGGGCGTATGGCACTTTCTATTAGTGATTAATACGTTGGCTGTATCTCTCACTGTTTTCGAGATATGGCCAGTTTTTTTATTTAATTTCTTTCCCTTGCACTAAATCGCTGAAATTTTGCATGCCTAGATTGAAGACGCATAGCTATAGTTATTCATGTAAAAAGTTTCTTCTACGCCATAACGCTTAGTCACAGTACATCCGTTACAGACAACAATGACGGACGGACAGACAACTGTGCCAAAAACGCTTGCAGCATAGCTGTAGCGTGTCAAAAATTCATTCCACTGACGTTGGAGCTAGTGTTTGCAATGCAATCCCGGGATCCCGGCCGTTTTCGCCAATCCCGAATTTCGGGATTGGCCGCGTCTCAATGCCGGGATTACAGGATACAAAAATTCGTCAAATAATGTATTTTTGGGAGTCAAATGACACAAATAACAATTCTAGCCCTTTAATGGATAAAACATTTGGTGCGCGTTATAGAGTTCTACTTCTTCTGTGCACTGTAGTTCGTGTTTTTACAGTCATAGTCACTCCCTACATTCGCAATACCTTCTGTACGGTCGGCTTATTCCTCATGCATGAAATAAGTCTACTATGGATACCAAAACAGCGACCATTTTGTAAGCCTAATCCCGAAGCGGGATCCTGGGTATACAAATTTCTCAATCCCGGGATTGAGAATTCAATCCCAGAATTGCAA
>Ga0209671_1007272_pt1 | contig 11474 bp, 8 predicted proteins | sample WorMetHERISLAND2_2_FD_187401 | JGI IMG/M metagenome (GOLD analysis project Ga0209671, IMG submission 187401) | Marine gutless worms symbiont microbial communities from Max Planck institute for Marine Microbiology, Germany - Olavius geniculatus... | ecosystem: Host-associated > Annelida >...
GGGGGAAGCTTGACCCTGACCTAAATTGGAGACAGTTTGTCTCCATCCCCCCCTCTGTGGAAGGCCCTGCATCAGCCAGCGGCTGGCATTGCCAAAGATGCAATTTATCCCTTATCCCTAACCATGCGGCAATGCCTTTTCAGAGTGAACTTTTTTTTAAACTGAAAAATAGACATTTCACTCTACTAGGCTAGCTACTACTGTACACTTACTGCTAGTGGCATTAGAAGTTACTATATTGTGTACATCATTGCTATTCTAGTGCGGACATTATATTTGTGTGTACTGTTAAATTGCATAGGGTACGTTGTGTCTGTGTACAGATGAAATTGTGCGCTGAAGATCAAACTTCATTCGGTAAGTCATGTTGATTTGTTTTACTCAGTATTTTTTGACGACAAAATGTATTAAGCGCATTAAAGATTTTTTTTTAAGTATGCGCTATAGAAATTTAGACTTTTCTTACTTGCGGTACCAACTTACTTTTTATTGCTATTTTTTATCGTTAGGTTTAATATGCTGCCGTCCGTCTGGCTGTCAGTCTGTCATTCACGGACTTCTAATTCGAAAACGATAAAGGGTGGAAAAACCAAAATTTGCATGAACATTTCCAGTTGCAGAAGTAACCGATACACCAATTTTCCGCTCAAAAAGTCAAAGTTTCACGTCATCGGACATCATGAACCTCCAGCTGGCGGATTGCGCTCTGGATAGTCGGTCGGATCGAGCGCTGGCGGCTTGATCCACTGCACACTCGCTGTGCAGAGGCAGAGGGCAAGTGTGCAATGCGCATGACAATATGGACGGCCACATACATGGTATAAGAGCTTATTTAGGGTTGATTTGATACAGTTTGTTATGTCCGGCAGGTGGCATGTCTTATGAGAACCGGTCACTTGAGAACTCTGCAGCGCCAGATTACTGCGCTGCCAACAGGTGATTTTAGTTTTCCTGATCCTGATTATTGAGTAATATTCAACTGAATTTCTACACTAATTAAATATAAGTGTTTGCGGCATTTTTGGTTGGTAGCACAGGTGAAAAGGTGTGAAAATTGATCGCCATTTAGCGAAGATATGGACAAAGTACGACGGTTTAGTTTTTTGGCCCACCCTGCATATCTCAGTTCGGGTTTTTACGCACGACAGCAGCTACTGCTGTAGCACGTCTTAGCCATCGCAATTCTGTCCGTCTGTCTGTCCATCTGTCACACGGCTGGAACAGTCAAAAACGGTCCAAGCTAGGATCACCAAATTTTCACCGTCGGCTGCCTGGAAGACTCTAGTTTCATGATCCGTAAAGCTTTTCCATAAATTTGAAAGGGGTCACCCTGAGCGAGGGCGCTAAGTGACAGGGGGTAGGAAAAATTTGCGATTTCCAGCCAATACGGCTGCGCGATACCGATCTCGCCCGCTGGCGAGTGTAGATAAAACACTATAGATACTCAATGGCAATATTATTGGAATAGGTCAGCTTAGATTTTGTTCGCAGTGGGCTTTCGAACATGCACCGCTGTCGTGCGTTCCCTTTGCGTTAGCTGGGCTTTTCTTGTACACCTTCTTTGTACGCGCGACAGCAGAATGCTTTGCACGTCTTAGCCATTGTCTAGGCGTTTGTCCATCTGTCTGTCTCACTCGTGATCTGTATCAAAACGATGCAAGCTAAGGATCACGAAATCTTCACTGTGAGCTGCCCAAGGACTCTAGTTTATCGTGACAGAATATCGTGCCCCTGGGTGAGGGGGTTCCCCTTGAACGAGGGCGTCAAAGAGGGGTACCCCCTTAAAAAGACGTTATTTTGCCGCTATTGGCTCTCATAGTGTGAAAACGATTGCAGATAGGTACAGACTTGCTGCATATTATCATAACAAGCACTGGTGACGGGCTTTTTAGATACGTCAACATCAATGACCTTCAACGACCCTGAACCCTCCCCCCAAAAGGTGGTTTTGTTGAATTTTTTTGCAGTTTTTGGCCGCAGCGCACATTACAACAGTAAATTGCGACGAACCAAGATAACCTGCATATGAAATTTTTAGCATTAAACGTAGATTCTAGCAGTTTAAATCCTGACCCCCTAGGTTCATGGAGGCCGATGCAGGCGGGCGTCAAAGACGGCTACCTCCCTAAAAGTGGTTATTTTACCGCTATTAGCTCTTGTAACGTGAAAACGGTTGCAGATAGGCAGAGACATGCTGCTTATCATAACAAGCAATAGTGACAAGCTTTTTATTGGTGTCAACATCGATGACCTTGAATGACCTTGAAACCCCCAAAATAGGGGCTTTGGTGGGTTTTTTGCAATTTGTTGCTGCGGTGCAGATTTCAAGAGTGAATTGCGTCGAAATGGATAGAGATAGATCAAGACAACCTGCAAATAAAAACTGCTAAGGCTGTTGCGCGTCTCATGAGCTTTGCTCAAATTACTTGTTCAACTTCATTCCGTTCAATCTACGTACGTACTGGTACAACTTCTTGTATTAAGCTCTGTTTTTCATTAGAGCAGTGACCTAAACCTAGAACGGCCGAGTCAGTTGGTCCCGATCAGTGGCCCATCCTGTAATAATAATGTGGTGGTTGTTGTGTGCAGCACCATGATTCAGTGCGAGTTACTGATGGAGCTGTACAAGCAAGCGAGCATCATTTCTAACGCTCTGATGCGTGAAGACTTCCAGCCCTGCACTGACTGACGACGATCCACTTATACCCAGTTCTCACCTGCGACGCCGACACGACCCAACTGTCCGTGTCGGGTCGCGTCAGCGTTGCAGATGTAAATTGGGCCTATTCTAGCAATTCCTTCACTCACTTATACTTAGTCACAGTTAGCAGTTCGCTTATTACACGATGATGACAAAGTGTTGTTTTAACCAGTCTTAATTAAGTTCTTAGCAGCCAAGTTATCGGATAATGTTTGTCAGCTGAATAATAATTAAGAAAACAGCGATGTCAGCTGTCAGATGGGCGTATGATCACTTATGTGCAGTTGCTGTTATTTAGGTAAGTCTTTTCGACTGTGAACAGTAAATCATTTCAGTTCAGTTCAGTTCAGTCGGTTGCTTTTAGCTCGACTGTTGCAGCCCGTAGGCTCTAGTGCAATCTTCAGTCTGCACTGCGGTACGTGTTAAACTAGTGGCTGTGAGCCTGTAACTGTGAAAGATAATGTAGTGATTGTGTTGCAGTTTATGACAACAAAGTGGATAAAAATCGCCGACAACCAGTAGTCATATGCTTATTGCCCAATTAAGTTTGCAAGGGCTCATCCTGAGTTGTCCAGAAATAAGCTCACATCTTTTATACAAATATTGACCGATTTTGAAAAATTATTTTGCTAGCCACAATGGCAGTAAACTACTACGCTAACTTTGTTTTTATTGGACCATTTTGTATTGTACACATCTGTAAACGGACTTCGCAATGAGCTGGTGTTATTGTTGCATCGGTTACGTTAGTTGTGTGGTCCACTTGTTTGGCGGCAATTGCCCTTTCCTCATCCTAAATTTTTGCCTGTCAGAAAATTTTCTTCTACTGGGTGATTTTTCATCCAAAATTACAAAATTTGGGGCAGAAAATCCGTTTAGGGGAATTATAGGGACAAATTGGTATTTTGAGCACCCATAATCATTTCGGCGCACTTCGCTCTTGAAATGTGTCTCGCAGTCCAAAATCGACAAAAAATCCATAAAACCCCTATTTTGGCGTTCAAGGTCATCTAAGGTCATTGAATTCGGTGCCAATCAAGAGCTAGTGTACGACTTCCTATTAGCGATTAATAGTAACCTAGGCCCTATCTCACACCATTATTGAGATACAGCGACTTATTGGCAAAAAATCACAAATTTTTCCTACCCCCCTCTCATTTAGCACCCACGTTCGGGGTGACCCCCTCTGAATTTATGGAAAAGCTTTACGGTTCCGGGTTCCTGAAACTAGAGTCTTCCAAACAGCCAATGGTGAAGATTTAGTGATCCTAGTTTGCACCGTTTTTGACTGATCCACCCGTGTGATGGACGGACGGACGGACCGACAGAACTGTGATGGCTAAGACGCGCTAAAGCAGGCTAGCTGCTTTCATGCGTAAAAATTGAACAAGCTCTTCTACTTTTTTAACCCACAACGTTGCTGACAGCGACCATGCAGTTCTTAATAGATTCTTCGTGCAGCCTTTGCGCTGCTTTGCACATTTGCGATATAAATAATTATTCGTTGAATACACATGTTTTAGTGGCACTGTTTTTTTTTCAAAAGCTGGTGCTGGTGATGTATAAATGCTTCACATGACGTTCACCTATCAGCATGTCTACTTTACAGAAAACATGCAAGTTTTATCTAATCACTCATAAACACTAGATACACAGCTGTTTAATAACTAACATTTCAAGCATAGCAAGGATTAAATATACACCTACTAGCTGAAGTAAAACCAATGCCAAACATGACAAGCATAATGAATACCGTAAATTGACACTGTAACGCAAACTATAGCTGTATAGCACCAACATAGTTTTTTGGCAGCTACATAACTGGTTTATAAATGCAATTTGCCAAATAACTTGGCAGATATAAACTGAGCTTAATTCTTTCTTTCAACTGCATCCCAAAAGGAACTTGTTATTCATAGATATTTGCTGAAATAATTTACACATAAGATAATTTTTATCGATGAACTAGCAGGTTTGAAGGATTAATTTTACCATAAAATTGTCTCGTTAGAGTGCCACTGGCATTATAATACGCAAAGTCAGTGCAAAATTTTGTGCCAGGGTCTGCTGAATGATTGGCATAGCACTGAGCATGTCAACTTCAACTACAAGGATGATGCATATTTCTGGGAACAATTGTGGAGTGTCTAGCAAAGTTAACGATACACTAAAATGATATGAACAAATTTGTGCTAGTCACCGTGAATATGTCATTTCTGTATTTATTTACTCTAGACAAGCAATTCTGAACCAAATGACACTATGTAAAGTTGTACAGCTGCTTTAGCAGTTATTTCGGAATACAGTAGTAAAATAACTACTGAAATTGGTTTGCATTTGTGAGTGTTGGGTATTTTGAGTTAGCGCATAGAACTGTGGAGACAGGTGAAAGTGAGATCGCTTATCACAGAACGGAACAAAATAAGCAACAGTACTGACGAGGTATGCAGCCATCCGCCTAGTTACGTGTACTGCACAACCCTAAACAATAAACCGGACCATTTGAAAGAAAAATAATTGGCACACTGATTACTACTGCTCTGGGGAACATTCAGGGCTTGCCGTGGCAATCGATCGGTCGATCGCTTATATCAATTGCCAGGCAATTTTTCACTCATCTATTCGCTGGCCAAATGATTTTTGGTCGCCGGGTTGACACAAATTTGCAATCGGCCATTTTTCACTTTGCCATCGTTTGGTAATTGAGAGGCAAACTTCAGCAGCCGTAGATGATAGGAGAACTCTTTCAAAAGATACTGGTTGTCTACAATTTTTTTGGTCACTACATTTTAAAAATTTAATTTGTAGCGTTGTTGCTCTGTTATGTATTTTGTCTTCTTTTTGCTTGTAAATAAGAAGCTTTAGTCTTAGCCAGGGGTATTCACTTCATTGATAAGTAGAAGCAGGATGCTAGATGGATAAAGTTTGGGACTAAACTGGGGGGGGGGGAGTTGCAGTGCACATGCATAGACAACTTAATCTAATATGTTACCATAAGATGCATTATTAAAGCCATAAAATTAGTAAAAATGCATTTGCAGCCAGCCTCAGACTTTGTAGGCCCCTAGCTGAATCTTCTGGAGAAGAAAAGGAAAAAAAGGAATAGGAAAAGAGAAAAAAAGATGGGGTTGGTGCAACTTTGAGGCAGTTGCTTGTTGGCACTCAGGGGAGGGACCTTTGATCTTAGCATCTACACTCAACAGCGGTATTATAATGCTCTTTGTCATAATCGGTCGCCTACTCTGTGTGGCATGATCAATTTTTTTAATCGCCTCTCATTTTCAAATGGCAAGACCAGGGAACATTCACACAAATTTTGGGTTTTCTAAACCTTTTCGTTTTCAGCTTAGGAGCTCATGCAGGACAGACAGACAGACGGGCAAAACACACAATGTGGCCTATTAGGATGGCCACATATAAACGTAGAATCTACAAGCCCATCAGTGACTTTCATCTAAACATTTGCATGCATACAATATCCATTTATGTGTCAGTTAGTCTGAGCTAATTGCACACAAGTTTGCTGGATACTGACTTATTGGCACAAATGTCATCAACAATGGACTTCTCAATCAACCAAGCAAGCATATAACACACCTTTTATGTCTTGGATGACAGGGTGGCCACTCTCAAAAGCACCGGGAAATTCATGGTCTTTCCCCCCAACACCTCACCACAGCACTTATAACCACGGAGCAGTTACCCAAGTCATGCATACTAACAGCACTGAAATGACGTATAGCAGCATAACGCTAGTATAATAATAAAATGCAATGCAATGAATTTGAAGTCTTGCAAAGATTACAATAAACAGTTTTCTCTGGCAAAATTTTCCCCAAATTTTAGTCAGTTGCCTGTCTTTTTCCTGACAGATATCAGAATCCCAACAAATGATCACCCTGTAATGGCAAGGGTGTAGTCATAAAAAGTGGGGGACATATTTTGCACTTTGTTTCACAACTGTAAAGTTACAATACACTCAAATATATTGTAAATTTATAATTTCTTCAGTTAAAGAAACGAAAATTATACAATATATTCCACAACATATTCCAGTATGAAGGCAGTGCAATAAAACTGTCGATCTTAATTCTTTCTACTCAGATTTTGGTAAAATAGTGCAAGAAAGCACTCTCCATCCCTGGAAAATGTGTTGGGATGGCTTCCCCACCCCACTACACCCCTGCTAATGACACATGCATAGTTTACACTGGTTGTTCGTGGGGTATTGTTCACTGCCAAGATCATGTCTGTTGACATCACTATGTAGCCAGTACGTTCTGCTGCGGCTGGTCAGTAATCTGTTCAGTTTCATCTACTGACATGTTCTACACACTGTCATCACCACCTGCAGTCTCTCGCTGTGATGATTCAGGCTTCTTCAAATCTACAACAACATCAATAAAGGTAAAAAGGTTTCAGGTGTGGAGAGCTCTTCACCGGGAACCCATATCAGAGCTACAGAGCCACAAAACACAGCTGAACGCAACCCGCCTTAACCACAGCCAGAGAGGCTGGTACTCGATTTACCTCCGCGGAGGGATGAAAGGCTGAATTCACGTGGGTCATTGGTTACGTTCTGAGATGGTTTGTCTGTTCACAGCTATCCAAGTAGTGGTTTCCTGTCAAAACCTGGACTGACAAAACTTGGAACATCAAAACTATCCCACTACATGAACCTTAACCCTAACCCTGACAATATTCCTATAACTAATCCATAATCCCTTATCCTAACCTTAACCCTTACCTAACTCTATCCCTATTCATAACCTTATTTCTAACTCTAAACCTATACCAATTCCCAGCTCTATCCTGAACGCTAATCCCTAAGCCTATATCACTGTTTCCACGTTTTGTCAGTCCAGGTGCCAAGTAGTAACCGGCGCCAGCGTACAACAGCTTTGTTCACCGTGACCAATGCAGTTACCATGCAACAACAAACTGCCATCGGCTAGTCACTCACTCATTTAGGTCTACAAGTTCAACATTAATGCCAAATATGCAGCAAGTCACATCCACGTGGTACTAAGCCAGTGCTACAGTCAAGCGGCCATGCATCTCATTACCACTATTACTAATACTACTACTACTACCATTAAGTAGTTGTAGCAGTTACCGATATGGTCAGTGTTGGCTGGTGTGTCAGTTGACTGATGTTCATCTAGTGAAGGGGCACGAGGCTTCTGCTTTCGAGCTTCATTCATGTGATAGCAGTAGCAACAGCGATATCCTGCCACACAAAAACATATAAGCGTACATAAAAACAGACAAACACACAGATACACAAAGCAGCAGCAGTAAAAGCCTGCCACACAACACGCAGTCTTCCTTCATACTTTCTATTACTTATTCACCTATTAGTATTTACTCATTTCTCATTACTTACACTTCACTGCTTTGACACTGTAGGTTTCAACATCACACATTTTACCATGTCTTTGAAACTTATAACTTCTGTCATGTTAAATTTATCATTTTAATAACAATACCCAGTAATAATAATAACAAGAATATGAGACTTCAATCTTGTTCCAATGCTTATTGTCACTCACTGCTTCAACTGTGCGCTTGTTCACCAGTTTTACTGATGTCAGCAAAGATCCTCTAGCCATTCCAGTGTGAACTCTTTACAAAATGTTTTCAACCCCTGGGTCCTTCAATGCTGGGGGCATATAAAAAAATTAAAATAATAAAAGCTTACCAATGTATTCAAACTCCTCACGTAAAGCCATGCCGTTGTGAGACTGACACTCAGCACAGATTAGAGCAAATCGATTCTGTGGCCCGTCACCAATGAGGTACTCCATCAGCCGGTCCAGCAGCGACCTGTCTCGTGGTAAGATGGGTCGTGGTGATGGTGGCCCTGGTGCAAGCCTAGATTGATCTACAAATTACAATAATAACATAGTACACCAAACAAACTGAATAAACAACCAATCTTAAAAAAACTATCAAAAACAGCAAGAATATGTCACAAGATAAAAACCAGAACAAAGACTCATACACAATGAATGTTAGCAAGTGATCAATGAATCATGTTTTGTTTGCTGTAATTCTCCCTCTCTGTGCAGTTAAATACAACATGAGCACAATGCCACAGACACATACTGTGCAGAGAGTGTGCCGGAGAGAACTGTGCAGCACCGCTACCAGCATCACTGGGAGTCATCTCAACATGCTGAGGTGTACGTGTACCAGCTGAACTACTTGCTGGTGACATGCCCGGGGACTGAGAACCAACTGTTCTGTGACGCAGACCTGACGAGCCTTATATTGTCACACACAGACCAGCTACCGGCACTAAAGACCTAAGGCACTAACGTCAGTACTAAAATTATGGAGACAGACTCTATTCCGACAAATACTATTCTGACTAAAATTCACGTCGACAGACGCATCATTACGCTATAGCGATTACGCTTTACATTCACATTCACCAGGGGCGACAATTTCACGTGTAATATAGTACGATTTTGTGCTTAATATTAAAATTACAGTTTTTGCTTACAGTTACGGTTGAGATTAGGGTTAGGGTTTAGGTTTAGGTTTAGGGTTAGGGATCGGGTTAGGATTAGCATTTTTCAAAGATTTATGTGACAATAATGCATATCATAAATTAGTGTACAATATAGGTAATAAGTTCAATGGCAGTGCATGTAACTACAAAAATTGCCAACGGCCACCTGTGATGGTCTACTTAGTAGACCTGAGGAGCTAGTTAGTCGACTGGCCATCCGTGAAGCTAGGGCCGAGGTCGTCAGTCTTGGCTGTCGGAATACGATAGTGATCAGACTATCTTGTTGCAATAGCATCTGTCAGAATAGTGTCACATACCTCTAAAATTAATCAGTACAGACAGACTGAGGACCGGTTGCACCAACCAATTTTAAGTATGTACTTAGTTAAGCACCACTTAAATTTAAGTGGTGCTTAACTGGCCACTTAAATTGATTGCGTTGCACCAACACAATCCGCACATCACTCAGCTAAGTGGCATACTTAATTGTAACGACACCTGCCATTGTCTAATTTTGATCATGTGACAACAACATTTCCTTGACGGCATATTAATAGCAATAATGCTTCGTTGACAACATATCGCTCGAAATGTCGTATATAAATTGAAATAATTTTAGAACAGTATAATTTGGAGCAAAATGTAATATATGTGCTGAATATATGAGAATCGACATAAATATGGATTGATACATAATTGGCTGACAACGAATATAATTCGAGAAAATAAACTTTGTAGACTACACTGAAGTTCAGCTGAACTCATACACGTCAGCGCACTGCTGTTTAGAAAAGTAATTTGTTTCACTTAAACTGGCCTCAGCTGTAAATACTCAACGATAAACAACATTTTCCATGTATATTTGCCAGTTTTCTTCACTTTTTACGTGCGACAGCAGAATGCTTTGCACGTCTCTACTGTACTGGTACTGTGGGGTTTCCGAATTTAATATAGTACTGTGAAATTTAGCTAGGTCAGCTTTTGCTGAAACTTTCGTGTATGACCAAAGTTTAGTGTAAGACCATAGTCAAGACCGATTTTTTGTAACAGCAAATTTTGTGGATCTAGACTAAAGTCTCAGCGAAACACGACCTTGCCTATTTTAATTTTTCAGCACTGGCTTTTTTCATCACCTTTGTGATTTGTCAGGAGTCTGACAACATACTTAATTAATACCTCTGCTGGTTATGTAACTACTGTAGGCCCTATAGGCATATGCATGTTGGTAAAATTATACGAAACAGTAATGAAGATGTATTACTTTAGTGCCGACAGCTGACTGGTGAGTAATGTGTACTTAGCTTTTCTGTATACTCTGCAAGTACATTGTTTATGCATGCATTAACATAGTTTTTCTTGTATACTTACATAGGCCGGCAATCCTCCAAAGTCCGGTCCCAAATTATTTCATATACAACCCACTTACCAACGTGTCGCTGTCCCCAGTGATACTTTCTGCGGAAAAAGTAGCTTTCATCCACTTACACGAAAACAGACTGGCCATTTGCATCGAATCCTTCCAGCAGTTCATTGGTTGTCAGTAACCACTGACAGCGCTCCTTACGAAAATAATTGTTATAGTTGACGATAGTGTCCCAGCTGGTGAGACTGTCGAACAACATAACGTGTTTGCACTTGACTCGTAAAGCCAGTGATACATGACCATGATGATTTTTTTCTGTTGTGAGATCGCAGTTGGCAAAGAATGATCCGGTTCTAACACTACAGTGGACTGACTCCACGGCTTTTCGGACTCGCTCACGGTTTTTATGTTTACTTTTTTCCAGTTTTTTTCCGAGTTTTAGTTTTCATTAAATTGAATTAAATTCTTTATTTCTTACCTTTTCAGTTTTTTTTATTTTAGTTTTCTTTACTTTAGTCATTTTTTGAATTTTGTCAGTTTTATATTCAACACTATTTTTGCTCTCAGTATCTCTCATTTCATCGTCATTCTTTCAATCCAATCTCAAAACTTCTCCTTTTCTCAAATCCTATCCTTCATAGACATCTGGCACCCCCTTGGACTGACTCCACGGCTATTCGGACCCGCTCACGGTTTTATGTTTACTGTTACTCTTTTCAGTTTTTTTCTGAGTTTTAGTCTTTATTATTATTCTTTATTTCTTACCTGTTTCAGTTTTTCTCTCTTATTTTAGTTTTCTTTACTCCAGTCATTTTTCAAATTTTGTCAGTTTTACATTTAACAGTATTTCTATTCTCAGTATCTCTCATTTCATTTTTCTTTTAAACATTTCA
>Ga0209671_1007273_pt1 | contig 11473 bp, 11 predicted proteins | sample WorMetHERISLAND2_2_FD_187401 | JGI IMG/M metagenome (GOLD analysis project Ga0209671, IMG submission 187401) | Marine gutless worms symbiont microbial communities from Max Planck institute for Marine Microbiology, Germany - Olavius geniculatus... | ecosystem: Host-associated > Annelida >...
GAACCCTGGGGAACACCGGTGGTACACCTGGTTGGAGTTGAGGAGTGATGGCCAATGTGCACTGACTGGGTTCTATTTGACAGATAAGACTGGAGCCAAGAGAGTACAGAACCAGTGATGCCGAAACTGGTACGAAGACGGTTGATGAGGGTGACATGATCGATGGTGACAAAGGCTGCACTAAGGTCCAAAGACACAAGCAAGGTCGAGGAACCACAATCTGACGCACGGTAAATGTTGTCTAGTGTTGAGAGTAAAGAAGTTTCAGTAGAGTGACGAGGCCTGTAAGCTGACTGGTGGTGGTTGAAATTTGAACAGGCAAGTATATGTGGTTGGAAGCGTGCGAGAAAAAGACGTTCTAATATTTTGGATATTAAATCAAGGTTGGAGATAGGCCTATAGCTAGAGGGATCGAATGTGTCCAGAGTTGGCTTTTTAAGGAGAGGTGTAATCGCAGCGTGTTTGAAGCAGGCAGGAAAGCAACCGTTGCTAAACGAGTGGTTTGCCAGTTCAGCAATTAATTCAGCAAAGACCGCAGCACATGATTTGACTAGAGATGGTGGAACGAAGTCGACTGACGATGACTTTGGTGGGACGGAATGAAGAATGCAGAGAACTAAGAGTTTTTATGAATTTTTTGGCGATGTCGGGCTGCGAGACACATTTCAAAAGCGAATTGCGCCGAAACCAATTGAGATAGACAAGAACAAGCTGCGTATGGAATTTTCAGCATTTACCATAGATTTCGACGCTCTAAGTCCTGATTTTCTAGGTTCAAGGAAACCTGCGCATGAGGGCAGCAAAGAGCGGTACCCTGTAAAAGTCGTTATTTTACCGCTGTTGGCCAGTCTTTCGTGAAAACAGTTGCAGTTAGGCATGGGAATGCTGCCCATCACAACAAGCAATACTTATGAGCTTTTCAGTCGTATCAACATCGATGACTTTGAAAGACCATAAAATTCCAAAATAAGGGGTTTTTATTGATTTTTGCGATCTTCGGCCACAGCGCACACCCCAAGAATGAACTGCGACGAAAAGGCTGGAGATAGACTGACAGTTTGCGAACAGAAACTGCTATAGGCTTTTGCGCGACTCGTGAGCATTAGCTCAAATTTCTTGTGGAGTTAGCAGCCTGTAAAGGACAAATAGACGGACGGACGATCAAGACCATGGAAACGTGGCCTATTGGGATGGCAGCACTACAATAAAATAAATGGTTTGTAAGTGAAAGAGTAAGTAATTAAGTAATTTATACAGCGCGTTAACTGCAAATAACCTCGAACGAACTCGCTGTGCTAGTAGAAAGAAAAGTAGAAGACCAGCGGCGTGCATGTGAGACACAGTTTGTGTTGCATTTTAAAATGTTCAACTTCCACAGCAATCTATCACTTCATGAATTCACAACTTCGCAAACATTCTCAAACTTCATCTGGTAAACACATTGCTGCACAACAGTCAAACCTTGTAAGCGACCGGCTGTTGGGACCCATAGATCCGAAGAAATGAAATAATTTACTGAATTTTTTCGTTCATTTTGATGCATATTTTACCTGTGTTGTGTTTCCCAGGTAGTGCAGAAGCAGACGTTAGGTGAGGTGGGAAACTAAACAGTTGTTTGATGCTTGGGAATAATCGTACCAAAATTTATTCAAATTGAACAGCCTTTCTTCAAGTTACAATCGAAAATGTTGCGGAGGTTTTTTGAGTCACAGTGTAGAACAGACAGCATGCATACCCGGACAAGTTCCATGATAAGGTAGATGTCGTGCTTGGTTTCGTATTCCTCGTACAGTCGAACGATGTTGACGTGATTGCACTGCTTCATGATGGCGATCTCGTTCTCAATCATCTCTTCCTTGTTCGCCATCTTGCTCTTGTCGATCACCTTCATGGCGTACTCTCGCCCGGTCTCACGATGTCGACACTGACGCACGATGGCAAAGTTGCCGTCTCCGAGCACCTTACCCTCCTCATAGCATGACGTCACGTGGTCCACCCGAGATACCTGCCGCTCCATCTACAATCGACCGATTTCCGTTATTCTGTTCGTAAAATAAAACAAAAGGGTTGGCATCGCATTAGTTGGCCGCATCAACGAAGTTAATCGACACTGAGCCTGGTTAGTACTTGGACGGGTGACCGCTGCCAGGCGGGTAAACCATCTCGCCATCCAGTTCAACTCAGTCTGGCCATCCCTCCATGGTCAGACGCAATGGCTATCACCGAAAGCTCGGGCACCCCGGGATGCACTAACCCCGTATCCGTGGCTTCACAGTGTAAACTGATGTCTGACAGAAGGCTAAGGAGGAAACAGAGATCAGTGTCGTCCTATAAGCCCTGTATTTTGGGAAAGACTACGTTTTATTACAAAGTTCTCCCCCAACCACAAGGCCAATATGGTGGCGCCGACGTCTGTTTACTTACTGAATCGCTAGTTCGTTCGACTTGTACAGTCCACCGAACGCCACTGAACTTAACTGTGCTTCATTTCTGCCGCATTGTCCACCTACATTGTACCCTATTATGCGAGTTTAACGAGGCGTAAAAATACACAGCAGACCGTGTTTGAATGTACTTATTTCGTGACTGTGATCGACGGTGAGTTCTGCCTCAAAGTAAGTGCAGAATGGAGCGAAATGATGGGCAGAGTCCAGACATTGCAGTGAGACTGGGAGATAGGCGACAAAAAGTGGGTCACGAAATCAAAAAAAACCTTGGTTTTGATCTTGACGTCGCTCGCTCGGCCTCTGCGTGTGTCGGGACGTGGACTGTTGCTGGTGCTCGTTGTACTGGCAGTGGCGGCGGCGGTTAGCACAGGATCGAAACCCTTGACCTTCGCCTCCTCCGAGTTCTTGCTGTCCCTGGCGCTATTGTTGTTCTTAGCGTCGTTGTGCTGCACGGCAGCTTGAACGTCGTCGTCGTCGTCGTTTGTTATGATGTTGCAGTTCTCGTCTGTTCTGACCGAATCTCGCTGCAGTTGCAGTTAAACGCAGAACGCACACAGCTTTTGTACCAGCCACAATCCCCGACAGAACACGAGGAATATAACCGGCCAGCGAAAATATGCCGGCCGGCCAAGTGCCGACATATTCGGTGGCCGTCCGCCTGGCACACCAGTTACTCCCATTGCTTTCAGCTTTCTTAATGACCTTAAACCGTGTGACCCTGAGTGACTTTGAAACTCCATTCTGCTTTCTGCGTCGGTCTGACTGGATACGTTAATTTGTCTGACTTTTGGATACAACTATGGGAGACTAATATAGTCCTGCACTATAGCTTCTAACGACATAACGGGTTCGCCGTACACTACAGGCAAAACCAAAAGTGAAATTGACAATTTGTGCCTACTGCCTACTCGCAGAGCTAAAACTGACAAATGTACGATGCACGTAACGTAAGATCAGGCACCTCGGTTTGTTTGACAAACTTTGACGTGTCTCTGTCTGTCGCAGCGTCGCCAGCATCGCGCGGTGCAGGACTGCGCTGCGACGGTTTGTCTTCATCGCGTCTCGTGTCTCGGTCAGGCGAGACGGCCGTCGGTCCGGACGTCGCTTTGCCGTCACGTGACTGTATCAATAACCAATCATTCGATCAATCAATCAGACCACTTTACTGAGAAGAGGGTAGGGCAGCGCAACTCCTGGATATAATAGCCGGTTATAACAATTCGTTTTATTTACGGAAAACTTCGCAACACAAAACATTACGTTAGACAAAAACATACAATCAAAGTTTGAAAGAAATTAAAAATTGCAGTGCTGTATACTATATATGGGTGTCATCAAACCCGCGACCTCGCGATCGTAAGTCCGACACACTAACCATTAATAGGGTGTTTACACGATCCAGTAAACGTCTAGCAAACGTTCCGCATTAGCACGCATATTTTGAATACATTTGCTGGAAGTCTGCTGGACGACTGCTGGATCGTGTAAACACCCCATTACACTACTGCAGTGGCCTAAGCAGGGTGTGTGCACCACCGGCTGCAAATGCACGATGTACCCCCAAGATAACATTGTCATGACAATGTCTGTAGGGACAGTCTTAGTTTTGTGGAAACTAAATGACATTTACTGTCACTAGACGCGCTTTCTGGGCTACTGATGCCGTGATGCGTCTTAAATGCATATGCATATGCGGTCGGGGCTTCGCCCTTAGCCCCGCTGCGGCAGCTCCCACGCTCGCTAGCCTCTCTCCAAGAATCCTTCACCACTCTCGGCTTTTGGCCTAAAATGCCGGCCCATCAAGCCTCAATGATGCAAACACAAAACAAATTCCCAGCTCTGCCGGTGTTACATCGCCGCCATAAAGCCACATCAAAACGACTTACCGAATTCCGTTTCTTGGCCGGGCTGCGACTAGGCGGTGTTTCAGTGGCGGCGGCAGTGGAAGTATCGTGGAGCGGGGGCAGTCGGATGTGTCGTCGACCACGCTGATGAGGCTTAGACCGTGTGGGCTGTGGCAGCACCGCGGGGTGGTCGGCGTCGTGGATGGGCTGGCTCGCAATCGGCGGTAGAGTTGACCTGCCATGGTGCCGGGTCTCTGATCCTCGCCGATCAGTGGGCTGTACGACGCGGGTGGTCCGTACCACCGACTGCGTCAGTCTGGTCTGGGAGCCATCGATCAACCGAGATTCGCATACAACCACATCAACTTCCGGTGCCGGCAAACTCTTCGCAGCTGCGTCCACGGCGACGGGTTTCAACCTCGAAGTCTCGCTTTCTTTTTCTTCTAACTCGGGGACAGCGTCTGCCACCACTTCCGGTAGCGCTTCGTCGCCAGGACCGACAGCAGCGGCAGCCGGTTCAAAAGTTCCTTCTCCTCCCCCGGGTGGTTTCTGCGTAAGCTCGGCCGGCATCGCATCCTTGCGGACGGCTAGCGGCAGTGCATCCTTGCGGCCTGCGTGCCGCATAGCGGGGCGGACGTTTCGGCCGCGCGTTCTCATCCACTTGCGGACGAGTAGCTCGGCGTAGTCGCTGCTGCGTGGGTACAGCTCGTGGAAGATGCCTCGCACCTCATCCACGCTGAGTTCCTTGCGTCCGACGCCGACGCCGATGAAGACGTCATCGTCACGGAACAGGTCCGTCACCGCGCCCACCTGCAGGCAACACGTCTATACTATAGCTATTAATGCTGACCTATCACAGAGCGGTACACAGCGCCACCTGCCACATGCCATCACACAGCCTTACCTGCCATCAGACACAGGCGAACGGATTAACCTCAGCCACACAGGCCGGTACTTGATTTACATACCCCGAGGGGATTTAAGGCTCAGTTGACCTTGATGGTTGGCTTTATACCCAGATGGTTCACCTGTCCGCAGACAGTCACCCATTCGTGTAGTAACCAGTTTATAGCGACCCCTCAAAGAGTTGAACCGACGACCTCACGATGGTAAGTCCGATGTTCTGTTACGCCACCAAGCCACAGTGGATTATCCACTGCCAGACAACCAACATGAAACAGTATATAGGCCAACATTACCGCAGCGCAAATGAGTTGTTTAAAGTCTTTTACTCAATGGTGTTTGTTTATCGACTTGTGATCTATTTCCTCTTAGCTTCTCCACACTATTCTTCATTATTCTTACTTTTGATTTCAATCAATCAAACGATCAATCAATGAAAAAGCAGTATAGCGCATCCTACATAGTACGGCAGCTCTAAGCAATAATTAGAAACACTGTCGTCTGCACTGCTGTGATTTTTTTGCACGTTTGTAACTGCGCATGCCGCTCGTAAAATCACCGATTTCGTCATTACCTCGCGGCCTCGGACGGTAAACAGGCGGACAGCACCGGGCAGTGGCTGTCCGTCCACGGCGGTCTGGGCTGGCACCGGCGAGGTGCTTCCACCCTTGCTCCTCAAAGCGGCCGCCACGTCACGAGCAAACTGTTCATACGACTGAACGCTGGACCGGCTCAGTAGAAACTTGACGTTAGGTCGCGGCCGCGGCACGCCTGTGCCGTCGACGATCGTGATCACCTTGGGCGTCTGTGTCGTCTGGACCTGGGCGAACTCAGAGCCGCCGGCAGAGCTCGGCTCCCACGCCGACGAGATAGAAGCGTTCAGCTCCGCCGTGACCGTGTGTGGCCCGCCACCTGCAGCAGTGCATGACGCGCAATCGCCAAATATGGATGGTATCACAAACCGTTTCGCCCACTAAAAACTTGCCGACAACGACGAGAACAGGACGGGGAAGATGGCGAGACCTTTGTATAGATGCGCTCTCTTAAAGTATTTTAAAATGTTTTTGATCGACTGATTGATTTATTGAAGACGAAAAGACAAAGAAAACGACGAAGAGAACGACGTTGTCTTTGTCGTCATCACGCGTCTTCCCCATCGTTTACGCCGTCCCACCGTTTTGGCCGTTGTCCGCAATTTTTGTAGCGGCAAAACGTCCACACAAGGGCGAAACGTCCTCGGGGCGAAACGTCAAAGGGACGAAAGTCAAACGTCCGTCATTCTAAAATTGCTCTAGAGAGATAAAATTGATCGCAAAATTAGCAACTTTGAAACAGACACAGCCGCAATTCGACTTGGAATTAGCATTTTCCGCTCCACAAATTAATTAGTAGATAATGCTAACCAGTGATGGGCAATTGCCTATAAAATTTCAGAGTTCCGGTAAGTAAGTAAGTAAGTGATAAAAAAGCAGTGGTTTGACGTCGACGATATCACTTGGCAAACACAACAAAAAATTAGCATAACGTGCCGCACGTTTGCGCTCTCGGAGTGTCCTTCTGGTTAAAATTGGAATCAGTCGACAGAGTAATCAATTAGCCAATTGATTACTTTATAATCAATCAGCTGATCGCCGATCACTGACCTGGAATTAAGGACTCGGCAGGCTGCGACTGTACGGGGGGCAGAGGCAAGGGGCGTCTGCGCGGTGGGGGCGCTTGAAGATGACGCCCATTATGATGACGATAATAATGATGATGCTGATGATTGCGCGTGTGAAGTAAGGCGTCACTACGGGCCTGCAGTTCCGCGTGTGTGGAAGCGGTGTCCGTGGACAGGTCACGTGTCGAAACTGTGTCAACGTGTGGCAGTGTGTCGGTGAGCCGTGTCGGCGGCGGTGGTGGTAGCACTCGTTTTGATCCGGCTATACAGTCCACAGCATCATTCGATCATTAATACCAAGATTGTGTGCGAGGTGCAGAAAACTAAGGTGACCAGATTTAAGTGTGAAGTGCAAAAATACCACGATATTTGAGATCTGTGCGCCTCTAAAGTCACCTGGACCTAAAAGAGTTAGAAGTCGAAAGGGTACGTGACCCCCCCCCCAGCTAGCACAAGCACGTTGTAGCCACGTTGCTGACACGTGACGTTTTTGTTGCAAAGCCACGTTACAAAGCCACGTCGTTATACCACGTCTTTTTGTGTGGTAGCAATCACGTGGATTCCACGTGGCAAAGTAACGTTGAAAAGCCACGTGGTCGCCACGTGATTGCTACCAGAGAAAAACACGTGGTCACAACGTGGCTTTGCAACGTGGCACCGACGTGAAAAAGCCACGTTGAGGCCATGTGAATTTGTACGGTTGAGATAACGTGTTGACCACGTTGCCACGTAACGTTACGATTCCACATTCTGCCACCTTACATTCACTTTTCTTTCTAGTACGCCTAGCAATTTTGTTAAAATACCACTTAGACCTATAGGTTACTAGTAGAAAAACGTGTGCAAGTTGCTGTTTAGCGGATGGCGACAAGGGCGTATTCCACAAAAATTGGTTGACTTTGTGTCACGACGCCACGTTCGACAGGTTAGACTGGCAGCTAGCTATGCTTTTGATGTGCAATTTTATGCAAGTTACAAAAGCAAAGCAAGTCATAACTAATGGCTAGTCTAATATTATGGCTAACGTGGCACCCATAACGGAACTGGTGAATAGAATATGCGCAGCTGGAGTTCAATGTAACGTACGCATCAATGTTAAAAAGACTCGAGTGATGACAAAGATGGCTCTGTAATCGAAACAAGAGGGTGCGGCCGTTGAGGGGCCGCCCGCTATGGGGCCGTCCTTGCAGTTGAGTACGTGAGAGCTGTTTTGGGGCTTTCTAGGTCTGTGCAAGGCGGCAAGGGATCCTTACGCCACCTGCCAAATATCAAGTTGATCGGACAACAGGTGGCGAAGTTATGGGGATTTTTCGCCAACAACGCAATTAGCCGCCGTGACCTTGACCTCTGACCCCTTGACCTTGAAATTAGTCCACGGGGTGCTGGTGTCCCAGGGGCCCTTCCTACCAAGTTTGGTATTCGTAGGCCTTTCGTTTTCCCTCTAGGTGGAGGCACGAGACAGACAGACAGACAGACAAACGGACAGGATCAACACATGATGGGGCCTCCTTCTAGGAAGGACGACCCCATAATAACAGCCGATGGTGTCCCTCTAATGCAAGTTTCAGAATTCACATACCACTATTACATCAGAGAGCAGCTGTGCACAAGATATGCAGACCAGACCACAGAAAGCACTGGGCGTCATGTCAGGAGCACAGAAGATATGGAAGAGCAGAACCATCTCCCTGCAAACGAAGCTACGGTTGCTTAAAGCATTGGTGTGGCCGGTGGCAACACATGGTTGTGAAAGTTACCCAGACTTTGCGGAAGCCTGGCCAACGGAAAATTGATGCATTTGAACTGAAGACTAACCGGCGGCTACTGCGTATCCCGTGGACAGCCAAGAGATCTAATGACAGTGTGCTGCAAGAAATGGGAACCGACCGTCAACTGCTCAAGTCTATCATGAAACGCAAGCTAGAGTACTTCGGACATATTATGCGATGCCCAGGTGAATGTCTGGAGAAAACAGTGATTCAGGGATGTATCGAAGGAAGCAGGCTGAGAGGGAAACCGGCAAGGATTTGGATTAATGATATACTAGAGGCAACAAACTGTACACTGGGGCAGTTGCTGCGTCTCACAGAAGACCGCCAGTCGTGGAGAGAGATGATCCATTCAGCGTCCAACCATCAGTACTGATAAAGGACCAAGAAGAAGAAAAAGCATAAAAGCATTATCTGGATAGGTATAAAGTCGTACTGCGTGCACGCTTACCCACTCCAGCAGTACGGTATCCATAGTACATAAGTAGGCCTACCGACGAATGCGGCGACGGACGTCGGCGGTCCATAGTTCATCGGTTTGAACGTCTCGAAGCCTGCACAGACGTAACTTCCACCATCTCTGAGCTGTTGTACGTCTCTGATGCGTCTGCCGGTAGTCGGAGTGAACACCTGACGGACTCCGTATGCCAACAATACGCTGGCAGGCAGGCGACCCGTCAGATCACTGAGCAGGTCACCGAACTTTGTGTACCGACTTGCCACGATGTTCACATTCTTGCCCTGCGTAATTGCAGCAAAATTACAACCCTGATGCGATTACCTTTCATTTTTTCCTGGCTTTTATTACATCACCGAGATGAACTAATCTTAATTAAGGTAAAAAAAGAACTCCTGCCCCCCCCCTCTGTCATTGCCAAACGTTAGCAAAACAATAGCAAAAGTCACGATTACGTACATTAGGGCCTAATCGCGAACTGAGGCGAATGTCCTGGTAACGTTTTTGTCAGACCATATTAAGGGTCGAGCTTTGGTCGTGTCGTCTGTCTGTCTGTAAGACTGTAACGAATGTATTGTGACTAGACTGGACGTCATAAGGGGTCGTCGATATTGGATACGGCGATGACGAGTTCCAACGCGCTGTCAACAGTAACCATGCCTCTATCTGCAGCGGTTTGGCCGCAGTTTTGAATGAAAAGTTGCTGCCTGCAGCTATCAGCCGCGTGCGCCAAATTAGGTACCATATTATATTCTAGCGTTGACTGTAACGTTCGATAAAGTAGCGTCATCATAGCGTGATAGCACTATAGTCACTCCGGGAAATCAGTCTCTTAACGCGGCCGGCCGGAAGTCGGAGGCTGGCCTTCGGATGTATGCAGTACGGTCGGCCCACCCTAGCTTCTTGTTTCTTAGCGTTTATTTCACAGGCGCGCGGTAGCGCAGACGTGTTAATGGCGACCGGCTAAGTCAATGGAAAAATGGCAAAATTCGACCCTGCGCAGATCCGAAACCCCTACACCAATCGTCACAAAATTTGAAACAGGTGATAATGTCTGCAAGACGACCCCCTGTGCAAAATTTCGTGCAAATCCGTCCATTGGGGGCTTCTCGGTAAAGGGATAAAATATAACGAAATTTTTTCTTATTTAAAATATACCTTTTTTATAATGACACGCCTACAGGTCAGACCGCCCGGCGGATTTTCACGCACGATAGCTCAAACGACGCGGTCTCACGTAAGGGAGTGCCTTTTTAAGAATAGAAAATTCAAAGTTAATATTTAACTTTTGAATAATCCCCCAAAGTCGATAATTGGGCCCAAAAAACGGACTTAGAAATTGTCGGCCAAAAACGCTCCTGTACAAAATTCTCACCTATAAACGACCCTTAATCTTCGTCGTAGGCCCATAAAACTGTTGTATAATGAATAGACAATATGGCCTCGAAAATTCCAAATATGTAGTCATTTTTGACCCTCTACCCACAGGTCACGTGACACAGAGCATGCGCAGTGAACTTTTGGAGTTAAACATGGGCAAATGCAAATTTGAGCCTTCATATCTCCGTAACGGTGGAAGACAGACGCATGGTTCCAATGGACCACTAATAGGAAATCACATATGCCGAGTCCAATGGTCACGTGACCAATGACGTCACGTGACTCTAAAAGGTCAAACTCGTGACCCTAAAATCTTTGAGGCCCCGTATCTCCGTATCCGAGCAAGATAGACTCATGGTCATCAATAGGAAAGGTGATATTAATTCAACAGCACATTGACAGTTAGGCGATGTGATGGTGAGTGATATCACCTTCTTATGATTTTTGCTGTTTTCGATGTGTCAGTCGATGTGTCAGTCATTCCATGTCACCGTTAACAAGTGTATAAACAGATGTTTTGTACATTTATTACATCAGTGGGTTGACCTAAATTCTAAGGTAGGGTAAGAACACTCCCAGCCTAATCTGACAGTAATTGTAATTGTTTCAACTTAATCAATTACCTTGAAGTATCGATCGCCGTTGCAGTAGATGCGGACGCGGAAGGGTCGTCGCGGGGCAGTGACGGGCGGTCGACGTGAGTCCATGGGCTGCAGCAGGCGGTGACGAGACTGAGCCGGTCCGTCACCCATGCCACCCAGCGTCATGCCGCCTGTACCAGCACCTACGCCGAGCACGGGCGGCCTTCGCAGCGTCTCAGTCATCAGCAGACCTCATCACGTACGCCTTCCCTTGGCTGCCCCTGACATCTGCCAGTCACAAAACAAATTAGAACGGCACCGCCGCAGTGCAAACCTCCACCAACGCTGTGTCAACGTTTCCATCACGTTCGCCACGCGACAGCACCGTATTCGGTTCGGCAATGCCTTGATCTATCTAGCAACGTTCTAGAG
>Ga0209671_1007274_pt1 | contig 11473 bp, 6 predicted proteins | sample WorMetHERISLAND2_2_FD_187401 | JGI IMG/M metagenome (GOLD analysis project Ga0209671, IMG submission 187401) | Marine gutless worms symbiont microbial communities from Max Planck institute for Marine Microbiology, Germany - Olavius geniculatus... | ecosystem: Host-associated > Annelida >...
CATATTGTATCGGTATAAAAAAGACCATCAAACATTGTTGAATTTTGCAATTCTTGCTGGAAAATGGCAAAAACGCACCTTTTCATATAAAGTCGCCTTAAAAAATTTTCATGGTCGGGCCAAAGGGGGGGGCATCGCACCGTGGCCCTCCCCCTAAATACGCCACTGTTTACATAAGTTTGCAAACTGTAAAAGTTGTTTTTTTTGCAATAATACAACGTTTATTGATCTTGATCTGAAATGCTTGACTTTTGTTCATCTGTCCATAAAGGAAGTTGTGTATATTTTTGGGACAACTAACTTAACTGAACTAAGTCATATATAACCTGAATCTGTATTCTTTGCTGTTCATTATTATGGTACTCATTTCCAGCTTACTTTGAAACTTATTGCAGTATTTAGCCTGCTGCTAAAAGCTGCCTTAGGCCTTTATTATAAGACTGGCAATGACTTAACTCTTTTTTTCTGTTTCTTTGCTACTGACTACACGTCCACACAACATACAAACTGGTAATATAATTCAAAACTACAATACCTACTGTGTTAATCACTAGGTTGCAGCAAACTACCAGAAATATGACATATGGGCTGATAGTGAGTGAGTGAGTGAGTAGGGTTTAACGTCCCACCCGACACAGTATAGGTCACTTCGGGGATGGCCTTTGCAGGCAAAATTGCACAAACCCATAATATCCCTTTACCTAAAGGGCGCACCTTGTGCCCAGTAAAAAATAAATGGGAAAAAAGTTTTGTTAAAGATGTGTGCAATATTGCTATCACCAGACATGCTGTTTTTGGCTCAAAATGCATCACAAACCGTTTTGCAGGTGGACTTCGCCTTGATACAATGGGGGAGCTTACAGCATTCTAACAGACCCCCTATCTGGACTAAAGGTGTGGGGCCCCAGGAAGGAGAAGGGGAAAATAGAGTGCAAAAAGAAAGAGAAAAGGGGAGGGTAAGGAAAAAAGTGTGAAGAAAATTGCCGTGGGAGATAAAGTATAAGAAAGGAAAGCAGGGGAGCGAGGAAAAAAAATTTATGATAAAAAGGGGCACGGAGAAGACTGAGGGGCAAGGGGGACTAAAGCCAAATTTTGGTTCTAGATTTGGGGAAATAGAAGCCCCTGGCATCAGCTGACACAGAGTGACAGTGAAACGCTCTGAAACCAACCACAATACCACTGTACTCATTGCACCTACTCGCTGGAGAATGGCCAAGCTGAGTTAAGACTGTACCTAGTTAGTAGTTACACTTACAGGGAATACAGTTGAATAAAAATTAGCAACAATTCAATTCATTATGTAATTATTGTACAATTACAAACACATTCATTTTTTGAGCATTATACAATTCACAATTAATGAACGTTTATCTCACTGTACAATACATACTTAAATTCACAATCCAATTGATACCATGATGGAATGTACAATATTACATCGGCTTGGAAAGGATTTAACGTTAAATTTTTCGTCAGCAACGTCATCAACTGCTGTAAATTATCTCTGCAGCAGAACGAAGTCCTGAAGTTGTTGCGGTAATGGAAGCAGCGGCATGACACTTGGAAGATAGCGTGATCCAAGACACGTGCGGATGATGTAGCGACAGAGCTGTCGCAGCGACCGGCAATCTCCTAGGTACGGCAGCAGAGTGTCGAGGGCTCGGCCCGGTGGCAACCTCGCCTGCCTGATGTACAGATCAAGCAGACCGGTTGCTCGTACTAGCAGGAGAATGGAAGCATCTCGTTCGGCACTAGCCGGTGCAAGGGCGGCGTGAATCAGCGCCGTTCTACCATCCATGTCGGCAATGTTCGGTGATGCATTGTGATGCAGCAGTACGTTGATGCAAGCAGCACTTGGACGTTTGGACGCCCAAGACAGCGGAGTCGAGTGGTGTGAATCAACAGTGTCTACCAACGCATCAGCATGGCTAACTAGTGCCTGAACGCAGTCGACCGAGCCACGGTAGGATGCCCAGTGCAGAGCCGTGTCACCGCTGCCATCACGAGCGTTGATGTCTGCACCGGCCGCCAGCAACAGTTCCAGACATTCAGAGTCCTCACATTCGGCAGCGTAGTGAAGAGCCGTCCGACTGTAGCCATCCACTGCACTCACCTGCACAGGACCACATTCCAAAGGTGCAGACAGAGCGACGTAACGTAACTGAACTGATTTAGTTTTTGAAAAACTGACGATGGGCATTGGGTAAGCAGCAACAGGGGCGTCTACACCATATAAACGTTGGAGCAAATGCTCCATGAAAAAATAGGGGGGGAAGTTTTTTAGGAAGTAAGGAGGTGGGGAAATTAAATACTATAATTCTGCATTTTTGACATATTGCATGTTATATCAGAAATGCAGAATTATAATACTCAACTTCCCCCCTAATTTGCTGGGGGTTCAAGGTCGTTCAAGGTCATTAATGTTGAACCACTTAAAAGCTTGTCAGCAGTTATTGTTACGGTAAGCAACAAGTCTATGTCTATTTGTAAGCGCTAGACGAACCAACAGGGGTAAAAAAACAAGCTTTTATGGGGTACCCCACTACCGCTCTTTGATGCTGCATGCGGAGGCCTCCGTGAACCTAGGGAGGTCAAGACTTGAACTGCTAAAATCTACGTTTAATGCTGAAAATTCCTTATGCAGGTTGTCTGGAGTATCTCAAACCATTTCGGTGCAATTTACTCTTAAAATGTGTGTTGTGGCCCAAAATTGCGAAAAAATCACTAAAAACCCCTATTTTGGGGGTTCAAAGTCGTTGATCTTAAATCGAGATGTCAGTCGAAAGGGCGTATGAGACTTTCTATTAGTGATTAATAGTAAACTAGGCCCAATCTCGCACTGTTTCTGAGATACAGCAACTTATTGGCTCAAAATGGCCAATTTTTTGTACCCCCTCTCATTTAGCGCCCTCGATCGAGGTGACTTCTTTTGAATTTCAGGAATGAAATCCTGATACTAGAGTCTTTGTGGCAGTCCATGGTGAAGATTTCGTAATCCTAGCTTGTGTTGTGTTGACACAATACCGGAGTGTGACAGACGGATGGACAGACAGATGGATGGATGCCTCGATGATGGCTAAAAACTGAAGCAAAACCAACAACACGAATATCGTGAAGCAGAAACCTCAGCGCCATGCTTGAGCAGCATAGCGACAACAACAGCATCTCCGGTCATGCATGCGCAGTGCAGCGGTAACAACGTGCCGTGGAGCTTGTTGACATCGGCGCCTTGTTCCAGCAGCCGTAGCACGTCATCGTCTCCATGGTCGGACAGCTGCCAGTGACTGATGGCACGAATCAGCCGATCGGATAGATCGTACGACTGCTGAACGCTCTCCAGGATGTACCACATCAATGACAACAAGGGCATCGCCAGCTCAACACATCCCCACTGGCTCCATCAACATCACTGCTGCTGCCATAAACACTGCAACCACATGCACGGTAAACACACAACTGGCACCACCGCACAAGAACCTCATATTGTATCACTCATCAGTGCGTTCGCGGAGCAGGACATTTGGGCGCCGCCGTGTCGGCACTGTGTCGCGTCATTGCCGTTAACGTACAATGAACTAGCTGTCAGTCCAATGCAATGCATAGCATTGGACAGAGTATAAAATCACCTGAGTGTCCGTGCGTGCGTGCGTGCGTCCATGCTTCCAACTTTTCTTAAGCTATCTTCCTTCCACCTTCCCCTTTCCTTTCCACGATTTTCATTCCCTTTCCCCTGTTTTCTTCCCCTTTCTTTTCCCTTCCGCTTCGCCTTCCCTTTACCTTCCCATACTCCTTCCCTTCCCCTTTTCCTTCCCTTTCCCTTTCCTTTTCTCCTTCACTTATCCCTTCCCCTTTCCCTTTCACTCACCTTTCCCCTTCCCCTTTTATCCTTTCCCTTTCCATTTCCTTTTCCCTTCCCTTCCCCTTCCTCTTTCTCTTTCCCTTCTTCCATTTTTCTTTTGGTGTCCACGTCTGTGCGTCCAACATTTGAGGCGCCATATCTCCACAACGGTGCCAGACGGACGCATGGTCACAATGGACCACCCAAAAGAAGTCGCCCACCGCGTACAGAACGTACAACGCCTACATTAGTAAACACTCAAGTAGTATAGGCCTTAAGAAGCGTAGTTGAATTTATCATGTGAAGCAATAAACATACATTAATTCATATAGAGAACAATGACTACATAAGACGGCACTAAAGCAGCACAGCGCCGAAAACGTCCGGCGCCTAAACGGTGAGCACCCAAATGGTGGCGCCCAAATGGTCGCGCCCAAACGGCGGCGCCCAAATGTCACGGTGCATTCATCAGCATTGTCGTGAGTGGCAATTGCCTCCTTCTTAATTTCAAATTGTCGAAAAATGGTCACCGAAAATCTTCTTTAGTGTCTGAAAATTTTGGTCCAGAAACACAATATATGTTAATGTCAACATAATGTAACAGGCTTCGCTATAGCCCCCCTCTATACAGAGAGGGCCATAAAAACCATCCCCTTAGGTTGGTGGCACGGTGTAGTGGTAACGCGTTTGATCCAATCAACGAAGTTACTGTACGCCGGGCCCGGTTAATACTGCGATGGGTGATGGCCTGTAGGCAGGTAAACCATCTCGGTATGTAACCAGCCGCCTAGGTCAACTCAGCCTTCCATCCCTCCGGGGTAGGTAAATTGAGTACCGGCCTATCTGGCTGAGGTTAAGACATGGCGCTTTCGCCTGCGTCGGGTGGCAGGTAACACTGTGGGATTCCATATGGCAGGTGACGCTCCATAGCTCTGAAATGGGCTTCCATTAAGAACTATAACACCACCTTTACCTTTCTATATTATTCTGTTTAAAATGTTACTGCACTTGTGTATATATACAAAGTGACACACCGTATAAATTCCTAGTCTGTTCTGCACATCTTGATGTCAAAACCTAATGAGTATGTCAAACTGTTATTGACAAATAATACGTTAGAATCAAAACATCCCAACTGTATTACATCACAATATTGAAACACAAATAGAAATATGTGCTTGCGTACATGTCTAAGTAAAACAGCGAAAACTTCATACAACAACAAGACAATCAAGTAAACAACTGTTCATTGTGCCCTTTTGAATCTCTCAGAATTTTGCTGGACCCAGGGTTGCTCATGGCTGCATATCAGCTCAGCTACACACTCGATATTCTGTGTTGTTCAGACAGTCCGCTTCTGTCCACTGCTGACCTTTTGAGAAATCGAGTTCATCTTGTCAATTTTGCGCAGAAGATCTTTAACAAGAAATTCTTGTTAGGAAACTGTTTACAAATGCGTTTAGCGCCCCATCCCTTTGTTGGCAAACAAGTTTAATTGATCCTTTATCCTCATATGTTAAATGACGTTACACTGTTTTCCCCATTGTGTTTCATGTAGAGTTGGGTTGCTTTCATTTATTTTTTCCCTTTACAAATAATCGAATATATTTGCATGAAATTTGCACATGTTACTCAGAATTGATTATATTTTAACGTGCATTATTCACTTTCAATGTACATCACTCCGGGAAGACATAATTAGCTGACATGTAGGGGGATGGTTTTTTATGACCCACTCTGTAAAATGTTCCTCAGAGGTCCTGTCAACTAAACGTCACTCATAGCAGAAACGTCTTCCTTGCTCGTTTAAAGTACATAATATTTAATGCATAAAATATGAAACTAAAAACCCCCATTATTGAAAATGTAAGGAAAAAATTGAAATCTCAAGCAACTGTAATCTCCCGTTAGAATGCGGAAAAGTGCAGTAAAACATAACTAGAGACGCCAATAATGGATTTACGAGACACAGAATATTGACGGTGTTCTGCGGAGGGAGTCGCTCTGCGAACGATGGTAAAAAGCATCACTCATAGCAGATGCGGATGTGCGGATGTCGCAACAATGTTAGGGCTGGGGTTAGGGATAGGGTTAAAATTCGGGTTATGATTAGGGTTAGGAATTAGAGTTAGGAAATGGTTAAACTAATAAGGTAACCTTAATTACAGTGTTACCTGTTGCGACATTGGCAGATCCGCAATCCGCTTTTTACCTGTAGCCTTGCTCCGGTCTCACTAAAACATGCCGGGACGCCAGGACGCCGGGACAGCTTCAGGGAGGTAATCAGTGGTGGCGGTCTCCTTAGTGCACGGCAACGACGCCGGGACACTGTGGAACACTCGACTGTTAATGTTAATTACTTGCCTGACGCAGCCATAAAACTGGGTGTGTACTTGGCTGGGCATGAGACCTCAGGCATGCGGCGCGCTTTGATGTAATCTGTAGAGGAGGCGGCGACAAGTGACCACTAAATGGCTAATTGATTTTGATTGACAAGTGGTGGACAACTGTTGTTATTGTGAGTCAGTGGTATAATACTGTGATGCGTACAGTGTAGTACTAGGCGGCCAAAGGTTAACATTAACAACCTGTCCACGGATCATTGCATTCTAAATTACTTTTTTGCACACTACTTCGTCTTATTAGTCGATATCTAAAATAAAATTTGTGGTTTTTTGCTTAATTTTTGCTCACGAGCGATTTAAAGTGGCCCGGTGTTACGGATGGCCGTAATGGCCATCGGTAACACCGGGCCACTTTAAATCGCTCGTGAGCAAGAACTTCACTTAGGGTTGGGGTTAGGGTTAGTGTTTAAGGTTAGGGATAAGGTTTAGGGTTAAATTGCTCGTGAGCAAGAACTTCGGTTAGGGTTAAGGTTAGTGTTTAGGGTTAGGGTTAGGTTTTAGGGTTAGGGATGTTAACGATGTTACCTGTTCATATATTTCACAATCAACTGCTCGAATTTCATCCAATTCACACAGTAAACAAACATAGAATATGCACGCTATATGCTTAAAATAGCTAAATACGTTACGTTACTCGTTGGTGTCTGGTCTTATGGTTAGGAATGTTGACGTTGAAAGTTTACGTTTCTGTTAATAAAATGACAACCTACGTTTATCAAAAACAGTTATATTAATGATTTTAACGCCGATCCAGCAAGAAAGGTACGTTTAATACGCTACATCGAACAGAATTTCGCTAAAATTATACATGACGTCGCATTGGCTATCGAAAGGCATAATGCCATGCGTACGCTAATTCTTGCAGTTTTACTGTAAAAATCACTCTCAACAAAAAATAACAAAAACCCGCCAATTTTATTACAGATAATAACTCATAAGACGTAAATCTTTGCAAAAACGTTTTTTGAATCACTAAAATTTGTGGACAGGTTGATAACCTTTCGCCTACTAGGCTACTAAACACGTCAAGAAGCAGACGTCTGTCTAACTGGTGCCTGGGAGGTTGTCCCAGCGTCCCGGCAACGCCTCGCTCTGCGGTGTTCTACGGTTTTCAAGCATACCCCCAGAATTCAGGGATTTTTGTTTTCTAACTCACGCTACTTGCGAAGGTAAAGTTATTCTTTGTACAAAACATAAACCTGTTTCCAAAGGCTTGATAATGACAAAGAAATGATCAATTATATAATTATTAACGAACAACATAAACATTGCCCTAGCATAGAATTTATGTTCGTAACGTAACGTACTTTGCATCGCATTCAAGCGATTTCAGTCATTTTTCCTAACTTATTTATTGGCATTTGGCAACCTTCGTCATTTCCGGTCAGTGGACAATGTAAACAAACACGTGTTTAACGTTCAGTTATTAACGATAAGCCCAATTACAGGAGTGATTTTTAAAAAAAGTAAAATTTGTTTGAATATACTGACATGAGGGATAGGTAAATTGTTGTCCCAGAATATATGCTGCGGCCGCCGTGCGAGATGTCATTGTTTGTAAATCTATAATAACAGTGAAAAGCCAGTATGCTTCAAAACGGCATTCCGGCATTCTGTAGTATTTAGTATTTACAATGTGCACTGTGCAGCAATAAAAAGACCCTTGTACATAAACTGCAATATGCTTATCTTCAAGACACTAGCAGTTTTGTATTATATTTTCAGCGACTATTAAGGAAAGAATTTGCTTTATGCGGAACAAATTTCGTGCAGTGTTGTGAAAGTTTTTACTGTATAAATTGCACGACTTTTAGTTCTTAATCCGTTAGCCTATTTTCTGTTGAACGCGCCTCTTACGTGACTAGTAAGCTATATAGTAAAAACCAACCCATTACGAGCATTATAATGACGTCGCTATTATGTTTGCTCGCTTGCATCAGCAAAAAGTTGGACAGTAACAGTGGCGTAGAGGGGGGTCCCAGGCCTCTCCCAATTTTCCAGACAAAACATAAGCATGCGTTTAAACTGCACTAATTTTGCCAATTTGGTCAGTTTATTCTCGGAAAAGTAATTAAGATTTTTGCCACTAGATCTCATCTTTAAAGCTAAAATGCACCAAATTCGATAAAAAGGAGGGAGGACGAAAAGGGGAAGCGAAAGAGAGGGAAAGAGAGACGAGGCCCCCATGCCACTAGACAGTAAAGATTTGGATTCGCTATTCCGAAGGCTAGGGTCAGGGTTAGGGCTAGTCATTAGCGGACGTTTGATCGCTATTGACTAACCCTAACCCTGACACTAATCTTCGGAATAGAGGACTGGTATCCAGTGTAAGTGGTGGATCCATGTATTGCTCATGTGGGACTATTATGCCATTCCTCGCTTTTTTTCTCCCCTCCTTTCTCTCATCTGAAGGTTAACTTGTTTTGTTATTATTGTAGGCCTAAATGTTAAAGTTTTTTTCTATTATTGTCTGTCTCTGGCAACTGCATTGCCTGGAAATGCCGTCCCCGAAATGACCGTCGGGCGGGACGTGCCCTACGTACTCACGCAATTTCTCTCATTTTCCCTTTTTTCTTCCCCTGTAGAACTGCAGAAGGGGGACAAACAATAAATTGACAACATGCGATATCATTACTCGCCCATACAAACAATGGCAAAAATTTACTTGAAAGGCTGTTTGGGCCTATTAAGTTTTTACTCTCGCAGGCTTTAGTTGATTAGGTTTGTTCTTGGCGGAACACAAAGACCATTTGCTGTCTATAGAAAAAGAGAGCCTGCAATCTTTTGTGCATAAATTTGCAAATGTAAATATATTTCCAATTTTGGCACGAAAAAGCCCGAGACTCCACTTGACTAAATAACATATTCTACCGAAATATGAAATTTAAATTCCACAACAAATAAAAACCTCATAAAAAGAAATTTGAACATTTGTGGTTTTAAGTTTTTAAATTCAGAACTGGTAACCTATAGTTTTGTTAACACAATAATTTTAAGCCCACGTTGCTGTGACCTGGTTTGTGTCTGTTGTTGAATCACGAGGAGAGATGACGTCATGTTGACTTAAATATGGCGGTCGGAAATGATTATTTAGCGACGGGACGAGCACCACTCAGGCGGTATCGATTAACGTACTCGGTCGGCTGTCTGTCTGTGGTATTGAGACGATCCGTGTACTGTTTCGATCTAATGCCGCCTTGTACGACATAACAAGACAAAAAATATATTGTATAAACTTGGTTCACGTCATATACTTCTCCAGTGAGTTCTGACGCTGTCTGTGCAGGCCTACTCGGTTTACTTTGCGCTTTTAGTCAGCTATTGGCCGAAAGAATTAACCACTAAAGAAACACTCCTGACGTTCACACAGTTTCACTGTGCTGACTTCCCCGCGTCTAGTACACGAATCGTTCCACAATCCTGTCTCTCTGTCTGGCCGGTGTGTATGGCCGCTACGGCGTGCATCGTGCTGCTCGGTAGCTCCAACCTCCGCTAGATATATCGAGAAGAAAAAGCGTTTCTTCGCGCACAAGTGTGAACAGATTTTACGCGAAGTCTGTCAGAGCGCCGGTGTCGGCGTGACTGACGACTTCGACGTACCACGCATGCGTGGTGCATCTCGCGCTATAACTTCCGGTTGGTAGCTCGGCGTGGGTTGCATTAGCATGCACCGCGCGATCTGAGCAGTGCATTATGTTCTATAGACACCGGACACGCGTTTCTTCTCTGTTCTCTTTGAACTTCGCTGCCGGTTTCTTTTTGATTTGCATGTTTTTCACTTAGTAGGCTGCCATCGTCACTTCTGTTACTCGTGCCGTTAGTTACCAAGACTCATAAACCTGTCCTTTATAGCATAATTTTTATATAGGTGTTCTTTACATTCCATTCAGAAAAAGTGACCCCCCTGATTTAAAAATTTTTTTGCAGTAAGAAGCTTAAACCTGCACCGAGTTAAATAAAAAATTTTACACACATAAAACGGCATTTATTTTAAACACTGCAATAGGCGGTAAACCTATATAGTTTTTCTGAAATCAGCCTTGTGTTTGCAGACACTGCCGAACACTAGAGTTTTCAAACGCGGATGATGTCAGTAGAAACAGTCCAACTATAATCAGATGTTCAAAGTGGACACACACTGTGTAGGCCTATAGCCTATAGGCTTGCACGCCAAAAACCAATAATCTATTCACTTTATTATTAAATCTTAATTAAAATTCACCGTAAAGCAAAGTTGCGTTAGCAGTTTCTGTAGCTTACTCGCCGAGTTTTACTCACTGCTCAACCTATTTGATTTCAATGACATTTTCAGAAGCATCAGTGCCTCAACAATTTAGCAGAATTTTGCAAAAAAACGAGATATCTCAAACTTATTTATGCACAACTAGGTTTTCTGTAGCTTGCTTCCCTTTCGTTGTCCGATATTAGCGTCTTCTTCTCGGCGTTTTTCACTTTTCCGGAGTCCGCGATTTACAACCAGTAACCTATATTTCATGTTCACTTGTCATTCAGTAGGCTACCGGAGACAGCTTCTAGGCACAGCAGCGGTGCATTCTGGGGTAATGTTTTCCACATTGCTGCATGTAGGTTCTAACAAGTGTTTCCATCTCAGACGCAGACTCTTTCTGCAGAGCCGGAGGGTATCGAAAATCTAGCCTGATAGAGGCCAGCTCAGCTTGGTCCTTAATCAACACAGCTGCTGATCGCAGAAAGAAGAGTAAGATGAGAACAGGTTGATTGACAGTTGCTTTGCGGGCGCAAAGCAACTGTCAATCAACCTGTTCTCATCTTACTCTTCTTTCTCAGCAGGTGTCCGCCCTTTCCATTGCCTCGTCACACGAATCTACTCGCAGCAGGATAACGAAGACTGTCAGATTCAGGCCAAACTGTCAATAAAACGACATGTGAGTGTTGCATCACTGACGCAGCAACAAACTGACTTTGGTATAGTGTAGCCTACTGAATACTTTGCTATCCTATGCCAGACTTCCTGTCGCGTTATCCTTTCAATCAAAAAGCTGTTGTACAGTCGAGACCTGCGCATTGGTCAAAATGGTACAGCTTTTTAGGCCGCCCGGAACGGTAGTTCCAGGAAGGCCTTATGTTTTACTGCTGTTTATTATTATTTTTTCAACGCGAGATCTTCCAGGTCCGTGGACCGATCTCCTAGAAATTTTGGCACATGTTCAGAAGCATGTTCAATTTAAAAATGCCGTTCAAAAAAATTGGA
>Ga0209671_1007277_pt1 | contig 11471 bp, 5 predicted proteins | sample WorMetHERISLAND2_2_FD_187401 | JGI IMG/M metagenome (GOLD analysis project Ga0209671, IMG submission 187401) | Marine gutless worms symbiont microbial communities from Max Planck institute for Marine Microbiology, Germany - Olavius geniculatus... | ecosystem: Host-associated > Annelida >...
ATACTTGGAAGTGTGTTCGATTTTATAATCCCGGTCCAAAATTTTAAGGGGGCCTCCCAAAAAAATTTTAGGGGCCAAAAACATGCAAAATTTGGCCTGATTTCGGACGACTTCAAAGTTCGGCGGCGAATATCTCCGGAAAGGATGAAGATGTTCAAAATTGGTGAGTTACTTGATATACCCCAATTCCTCCAGCATTCGAAGAAGAAAGTCCAGTGAAATTTGGTGGACTAATTGTGGAGAACTCGATGTGGAATCATACCCAAATCGACTTATTCGGAAGACCATATTTTGGCCCCATAGGGGTGCTGCACCCCCAAATTTTTTTATATGTGCTAGAGAATGACCAGTCTCACTAGCGCACCCCCACCGGGGACGAGGGTCCCCCTTACAATTTTTTCAAAGGAGGGTCCAAAATTGGCTTAAAATTTGACATCCGTACATGTAGCTTTTGGGGTAAAGGGAGTACCCCTATGAAACTTTGCCACATGATGGTCCATAGGGTGGGTGTGATAACTTATGTAGAAATTTTTGGGGGCCTGCACTCCAGAAATTTGGGAGGGCCAAAAAGTCTTAAAACTTGGCTTGATTTCGGACAACTTTAGACTTTGACCGTGAGTATCATAAGAACTGATCGAGATATCAAAACTTGGAAAAAAATTTTGATTGAGCATGATTTCTACGGGATCTAACAAAAAAATTAATGAAGTTTGGTCCACTAACAAAAAAGTTACTGGCATGGATGTTGGCCCACCCTAAGTCGACAATGTGCATTCTGCGTATACTAAATGCATTTGACTTCAGGCCACATGACTGCTGCCTGAATTAAAACCCCAATCGGACTTAGGGCGCCGGGTGGACTCACGTTGGGCTTTGCCACAAATTTCTAGTTCTAGCTGTCTTTAAATAATATTTACTACAGGGTGTTAATGCTTGGATTTGGCTAGCTCCAAGATCAATAATTAGCCTAACACACAAATTGTTAAAAAGTACAGCTGTCGACATACCAAATGATTTTACTGCTCAAAATTATTGGTTTAGCACAAGATGCACTAGATCCTGAGATAAGTTTACTGACTGGGCACCACTGCGGAAACTTGCGAAACACAGACTTCTGCATCACTACAGATAAAGAGTAAGTTTAGCTAATAATAGGCCTAAAAGATACTTCTGTATGCTCATACAAACTTAAATTTCAATACAGTTACAGGTATTAGTTTTTCTGCATTAAAATACCAAATAAATGCAAGTGCAAAATTGCCCATATCACACAACAATTTAATACCCTTCGTTCTACACGCCTGAGTAACCTGTGGTGGATTTCAAAATGCTGGTATACAGAAAGTTTACAGGAATGCTTTGATGAGCATCATTATGTCATAATTATCACAGGCTTGAGACACACCCAGGCAGATACATAAAAACCTAGTTAGTTTTTTGAGGTAAACCCACCTAAGACTGCTAAAAACCCACCTCTAATGATGAAAAAAATACGTTTATTATGACTAAGCTTTTGAAACATACAATTATGCAAATATTGGAATATTGCAGGCAGTGAGCAGCAAACAGAAACTATATGCGAATCAGCCAACTAAAAACCCATACAAATCTAAAAAAATCAATGCCTCTCGACAAAAATGGATTTTACCCCCAAAAAACCCATGGGTTGGGTCTTTTTACAGAACACAACCTTGGCTTTTTGCAACCCTGAATGGTGAAGGCTGTTGAAGTGTATAATTGGGTAAGTAATTACTGAAAATGATGTGCACTACTTGACAGCAAGCTTTTAGCACGTTATAACAAAAATTTATACAAACAAATACATGTATGCACTATTTACACATTTACATATCAATTGCATTAATAATGATAAATAAATCTGTCAATACAATGAAAAGTGTGTTAAATGAAACTATACACAATGTGTAATTAGTGGAAAGTCGACTCTGCATGACAAACACCAATAAACTGTATTACTTGGCGCATGCTAATTCAGGATTGGCGAAAACAGCCAGGATCCCGAGATTGCAGATGCAGCACACAGAATACAGGTGCCCAAAGCCATGTTTAACCAAGCCACGTCTATAATATGTGTGTGATATCAAATCTGTCAACGAAGATGGCTAAAGTTCAGTCTTCTTTGCAGTACTGAATTTCGCTGCAAAGGCTACAAATAGCAAGAGTTTCATCAGTAATCAGTGCAAAAAATGGGTACCATTTACCCGGACTTGGAACCGGGTAATGAATTTTGGAACCGGATCCGGGTACCCGGTTCCCAGTACAAATCGTTAACGGGTAACAAAACAAGAACTTCAAACAGAAATGTTATACATATACAAATCACTAATACCACATAGACCAAACACGAATAAGCACTGTGCCATCACCACTCGTTGCTGTTGCACTTAGCCTAAAAGACTGCTATCAGCCCAGCTGTCTCAGCAGCATAATGCTCACACGATGCTTTGTGGCATTTTCTTAACTATTTTGTTTGCTTACTGCCAAGAGTCTGTCACAAATCACTGCCAAGATTTGTTAGTGTCAGTAATCTTTGGTAGTATTATTCGTTTAACATTGATGCAATATGACCGATTTAGACATTTTTCACCATATGTGTGAGCAATGATACCAGGGAATCGTGCAGTTTGTTTGAACTTGCATTAGTTATTTGTATTGTACTATATTCGGCTGAATAACAATTTATTCTTATTCTGCCGAATAGAAAAATCTACTATTCGGTACAGACCTAGCTTGCACAGATGTTAACATAAAATGTTCAACAGAACGTGGCAGCACCATGGTTATTGTGGCTGTTAATACCACAACCAGCTGTCAACAGAATATGCATGTGCATGTGCCAAGTGTTAATAACTAAGATGGCAAGCACAAATCTCCAGAGACATGATGGTCTGACCAGACAAATACAAGTAGTTGAACTATGCACGTAAACACATGAAGTCCGACTCACAAAACAAAAAACATTACCAAACATAACATCTTTATTGACACCCATTCTCATTTCCTGAGAAATCTGTTGTATTAATGAGACGGCAAGGATTAAACTTAGCCGGAAATCACTAAGCTTGGAAGTGCATCTAGTTGGAAGTCTCTGCACACATCATGCACATTTGTCACTGTATGGAACGCACAAAGCTGAGCAGCAGAAAATGCCCACAACACAGAAATGGGAAACCTAGTGGCAAAACCGTGGAATGATGTACTCAGCAGTAAAGTGGGGTAGGATTAAGACAAAAGGAATTTTTGTGCTTCTGCTTGCCATATATCCTTAACATTTTTACTGGACCCTCAAAAATATTGCCGCAGATTTTGCAATCTATTAGTCAAGCAAAACTGTTTGCATCCAGTCTGTTATATCTTAGTTTTTTCAAGCTGTGTCTTAGCCATCGCAATTCTGTCCGTCCGTCTGTCTGTCACACGGGTGGATCAGTCAAAAACGGTGCAAGATAGGATCACCAAATCTACACCGTCAGCTGCCTGAAAGACTTTAGTTTTAGGAACCGTAAAGCTTTTCCATAAATTCGAAAGGGGCCACCCCGAATGAGGGTGCTAAATGAGAGGGGGTGGGCAAAATTTGCGATTTTTGGCCAATAAGTCGCTGTATCTCAGTAACGATGTGAGATAGGGCCTAGGTTACTATTAATCACTAATAGGAAGTTGTAGACTGGCTTTTGATCGGCGCCGAATTCAATCACCTTTAATTACCTTGAACGCCAAAATAGGGGGTTTTATGGATTTTTGGCGATTTTGGGCTGCAACACAAGTCTATATCATTCAAAAGGTGGCGCCACGGAACTGTCGTTATGCGATCCAGGTAGAGAATTTGGTATTTGTATATTCACTTAGCATGAACACCCCAATTTTCAGCTAAACTACTGAACCGGAACTGCTATAGGCTTTTGCACGTCTCGTGAGCATTAGCTAAAATTTCTTGTGTGGTATTCAGTATGCAACAAACTGTCATGAAATAAATAAAAAGTTATTCCTCTCCCTACTTTTTCAGCAGACTGCAATCGAAGGCACAAACTGTTTTCAGACCTGACACAAAGGCAGAGCAAGAGTGCTGAAAAATTCTTTGATATCAAATTCCAGCTTATTATCCGATATCATGTTACAGTGACAATGACATGGAATGCAGAAGAGTTGGTAAGGGTGTGAACACTGATCACGGGGATGGTTGCAGTCAATTTCTGTTCCCATGCAATCCGTCTGACATAGACATCTGCATTCGATCACCAAATTTCCACCTTTCTGCAGTAAATAGTTGCCGGGAACACAGGTAGGTGCTGACAGATGCAGAATTCACTAGGAGCATGCACACAGTGCAGTCCATGGATTATCATCACCTTCGCAGCTGATTAACAATCCATTCTAATCCTGAATATAGCCTGAACAGCACATTCCACAGAGTATGCAATGCACCAACATGAACACTTACAAAAGACTACCTAAAGCACATCTTATAACATCAACATAATATTTAAATACTCACATACAATTTTTCTACAATTTTCTGATACTTCTCTGATTTGAATTATGTTTGTTTGGTTCCCGATACACCTCCAGTGTTTGTAAACCAAAGTTGATCGTATTATTGCACAGGATGGGCCAAAAAATTAACTACAAACTCTTAAAGCACATTTTATCAGCAAAAAATTTATACTTTGATTGCAGTTGGGTCGATAAGAACTGAGTCTATGTTCAGACAACCGCTTTCCATGCACAGTGAAACAGCCTAACATATTCCCTACTCTCACTGGCATTCTGCCAATGCCATATTCACTCAAGTGCATTGACAGAATATAACAGCAGTCGACAGTTATTTTAATGTGAACATCTACAATGTGTCCCCAAAAAACATCCCCGACACTTTCGATTGTCACTTGAAAACTAGTTATCAGATTCTGACAATTTTTGATACTAATATTCCTGACACAACTTGCCACAAAATGACTATTCAGTTTCCTGCCTCACCCACTGTCCACTTCTGCACTACTTAGGGAAAGCAGATCAAGCAAAATATACCTTGAAATAAACAGAAAACCTGAAAAAACATCTCAAACATTATCGACTGTAACTCAATGAAAGATTAGAAGATTTTAATAATTTTTGGCAAAAATACTTCTGATACAACTGGCTATTAAATCATTGTTTAAGTTCCCACCACACCCGACGTATGCTTCTGCACTACCTGGAAAAAGCAGACCAAGCATAATGCATGTTGAAATGAATGAAAAACATCAATAAATTTGATCTACCTAAATCTGTGGGCCCCAACAGCCAGTCTGTTAAAAAAATTGACTGTCATGCAGCAGTGTCTCTAGAGAAAGCATCTCCATGCTTATGTTCACATAATTGGCCGGCATTTTAAGCAATTTTACTGTAGGCAGTTGAAAAATGGACAACTGGATAAAATGTCAGCCAAAAACTCAGAAGTGTGAACAAAATGTGTTTTTATGTGTTATGTTAAGTAAGTAATCATACCGCACTGGATAAAAAAGGAATATTTCGTTGGTTCTGTTTTCCCCAGGTAGTGCAGAACCAGACATTAAGCGAGAAGGGAAAATGAATGGTCATTTGATGGCCAGGTTGTCTCAGGAATATTCGTGCCAAAAATCATTAAAATCTGATAATCCTTCTTAAAGTTACAATTGAAAATGTCAGGGATGTTTTGGGGGACACAGTGTATTTACTGAGACTGTACTGTGTAAAATACATGCTGATGGCCCAATGAGATGATCAAATTAAAGCTGGTGTTCATGAACCAGTCTCATATTATCTGATACACATTAACACTTCTAGCAAGCATAACCATACATATGTGTGACTGAAACCGACCCTTCTCCTGTAAGTGCACAGCAAGTTTGTATGTGCCAGCGATGATCTTTGATGGACGTCAGATTCAGCTGCGAAGAAATTTCTGCCGAGGTCATGGCACCCTTGAGGTCCTGCTTATTGGCGTAGATTAATACGGCTGCCTTGCGTAAATCCTACACAAAGCATTTACGCAATACATAGACAAGAAGCCCAGTTGTCATTAGGATAGCCGATTGTACTGGTTATCAGTGACCTTCAAGATCATCCACGCTCGATAATTTTCATCTCATCTGAAAGAGCATATGTGATTCCCTATTAGTGATCAATAGCAACCTTGGTTCTATCTCTCACCATTTCCGAGGTATGGTCAGTTTTCCATTTCCATTCAACCCTGAATTTGAAAATGTTCCCTTTGCACTACAACGCTGAAACTTTGCAAGCCTAGGTTTACGATGCATAACTAATCGCATAACTAATCATTCGTGTAATAGTTTTCCGCTACGATTTAAAGCTTAGCCATGGTACATCCGTTACAGATGACAACGGCGAACAGACTGCTACTTAAGTATAGTTGGCTAAAAGGTTACAGTTTTACTATTTAAAAACAATTTCACGTCCTGTACTGAACATAATGCATAAAGGTTGAGTTTAAAAAGTAAGTCTCCACCTTCCAGTGTTTGTAAACCAAAGCTGGGCATATTATGGCACAGGGTGGGCCAAAATAAGCTCCAAACTACTCGTATTTATCAAACGTTGATACAGTTTTACAATTTTTTCACTTAGCTACACAGAACAGGAAATGTAACTTTGCAATAATATTAATGCCACACATAATACTCAACTCATTTAATACAAGTGTTGTTAAACCACATCAACCAAAAGCACAGTATATGAACGGATGCAAGGTACGATGGAACATTCACTGATCACATTATTGCAGAGTGTGTTGGTTCAACAATTCTAAAAATTAGGGTCGAACAACACTAGCATTGCAGTACAGGGTATTGGGCGATATTTGCAAGTATCGGCAGTATCGTGTATCGACCGATACTTTCATTGGCCGTGGGACCCAATACCAATACCAGTCCAACAGCTGGGGGCACTGCGTCACGTTTCCTAATCGATGATGAAAAAGCTTAAAAGCAAATGACTGTCTGACAACGCTGCATGCTGACAAGCATGCAAAGTGAAGCACTATTGTGCTGGTGTTACGTAGTAAGCAGTAATCATCTAGATAGCAGTCAGCATCGCGGCACTGGCCCAGGGGGACCTCTGTTGTCGCCGTGCGTGCCTGGCAGTTTCACCTGACACTGGCTGCTGTGAAGTACACGCGACACCGATTGTGTAAGGGTTGCTGTACCTCATTACGCAGCGTTACGATGAGCGATCATACAATACAGTAACCTATAAGCATAGCGGCAGATTTAACTGTGGTAAAAAAAACTGCAGATTTTGATTGTTGTATTAGAGCGCACCGAGGTTAATTTTTAACGTTATCATCGTCATCACCGTCAGCACTATATAAATTCACGTTTTATTTACTTACTTACTTGTATATCAATCCTGGAGCGGGGATGAAGGGAGTAGGGCAAAGCATGCCACCACGGTGTGCAGGTGGTCGTGCGCCCAGGTTTAATTACCAGTGTCAGTTTACATAATGCTTCGCAGTCCAGGTTCACACTGAGCTGTGGATAGAATGTTGTTGGTTGAATTTCACACTTAGGCAATGGACATCATGTGTGAATCTAGCCTATAGCACGCCCGTCTTGGATTTTGGCGTCAAGTGCAAGGCTATTTGCTGGCAAGTATACAATGTTCCAAACACATTATAGGTTTAGCGTATATACAGGCTAGTGCTGTAAGCCATAAGCCATATAGTTTGCACAACGGTCAGTAGACACATGCCCACCACAGCGTCGCCCAGTGGATGGCCGGCCACTGAGCTCTCACGATTGCCACTAGCAGCAGAATCAGCGTGTGTCTAGGGAGGGATGTGTGCTGCATTGACATAATCTGACACCTCACTGCCACAGTCAGTGTCACTGTAGTGAGGATCAAATGTGACATATCTAATTCCTGGTATAGCAGAGCAGCACGCCACCCCAACCTCACCGCACCTATAGACTGAGAGGCAATGGACAGAGTAAAGGGGCACTGCAGGGTGAAATGGTGAGTAAGTGCAAAACAAAGCAAATGAATCCTAACGTTCATTACCTTCAATCCTTCATACAATGCACTTCATTCCCATGTCCAGTCCTGACTGCGCAGCAACACGTGACTGGACACTGATGATCCGACGAGTATCGGTATTGGTATTGGGTATTGGTATCGGCAGTAGCCAATAATACTGTGTACTTTGTATTGGGTAGCTTTTTTGGTATCGTTCTAACCCTACTAAAAATTGGTCAATATTTGGTGAAGATATGCACAAAAGTTTTTTTCTGGCCCACTGTGAAAATGCACACTAAATTAAAAGCTCAGACAATGCTGACCAATCTATAAACATTGCCTATAACGAAGACTGAATATATAGTAAATATTACCTCACAAGCAAGCATATGATACAGTTCTTCTTTGCTGATTCCCAATCTCTCTCGGTCTGTACTGTCGACAACCAGGATCACAAACTGCAAATAAAATGCAAAATTACATGTGCAGCGGTAATATATTAAACTAATATAATGCATTGCCAGTCGACATAGATAATGTGGTAATCATAAGGTAACTTTTCTGGAGACTGTCTGACGAATGAATTATTATATATATGTTCACAAAGGTATTTTTTGACATATTCACTCCAGTCTTAATATTCGTGTCTAGAATACGTAACAAAATAAATGTACAGTGCTATGCTATGTCCCTGCAACTGGGAAACGTAGATCCATTTACCACTGTATGCAGCACTGATAAAGTGAGTAAAAGCATCAAGTAAAAGTTGCTCCTATCTTCCATAAAATACTGTTCCACATAAAAGCATTGTAAAATGCTGATGCGCATGTTGCAGCATATTCTGGCAAAAGATGCAGCAACAAAACAATGATGTAAAATGCATCAAACAGGCATATATGAGTCTTGACAGATCATAATGATCTATGTACAGAGACTAAAACACATGTAATATCTTGATACGTGTTGCAGACTAGGAATACAGAAACCTTTGTGTTTGTAAAGTATGTGTTCCATGTGGCCCTCAATGATTCTTGCCCACCGATATCCCACATTATAAAATGAACATTCTTCCATACAACTTCTTCAACGTTGCTTCCAATTGTTGGTGAAGTATGCACAACTTCATTCATTAAACTGCAAAAACAAACAGCAAGCACATCCAATTACCAATGGCAAATACACCTAACCTTATGAAAAAAATAACTGACAAAAAACTAGCCTTCATTTAATTATGGCAAACATTATTCTCTGGCTGTCATCTGCAACTACCAAAACACAACAAAATTAACATTTTATAATAGTGACAGAAACTACGACTGATGCCTTAATTAGTACATCGGCAGCAGAGTGCTGTATATAAACGTATGAAATTACCAAGTGTAATTGTAACATGTGCTATGTATAAAATGACAAAAACAGCTAAAAAATTCCTTACAACTGATATAGTATCGTGGTTTTTCCAGCATTGTCCAAACCAACAATAATCACTTTGTGTTCTGCAATACAACAACAAGTTTCAGCAAAAATGCATGACGAACAGCTGAAATGAATAATATGTATAATGCGTTTTACTTTAAAAGAAAATGAAAAGCCATTACAGTATATGAATACTATGCTGCAAGTGTTCAATTATAAAAATTATATTGTTACTATAACTCAAAAAAGGAGATAATACAAAAGGTTTTTAGCTGAATATGAAACATGTTAATTACAACTAAACTGGCACTTTAGCTCCTTATCTCTTTTAAAATTTGGATCTCGGTCAATATGCAAACTTGCTATCATTTGCATAACAATATGCACCTGTATACCAATAATATCCTTTGACAAAAGTGGTACTGTTTGGTTCTTGCTGTTTGTCGAATGCTGATCTTCCTTGCTTTGATGTTTCCAGTTTTGAAACAGAAGGTCAGAATCGCAAAGTGTTATCTGCCATGAAAATTCACAGAAAATAAGTAGTCGATTTCCGCTATCTGCCGGGAATTTTCACCGAAGCTAGCATGAAATGCTTTATCTGCCGTGAAAATACATTAAAAATAAATATGCCTATCATTAGGCCTATCTCCTGTGAATTTGCATCAAAACAAAGTATAGTAAAATAATTGCCAGTGCTATCAAGTACAGCATTATCAGATTATACAAGCAACAAGTTAGCAACTTCTGTAGCACGTAGGCCTATGTAATGATCACATCACTGGTGGTAAGCAGCCATGGCTTTGAGCTGAAATATTTCTGGAATGTAAAACTATACGCAATGAGTCCAAACATGGCACTAAACTCTTGTCTATATTTTCGCCCCGACATTGGCAGTAAAAGAATTTTGCAAATCAGTCAGACTTGTGACCGTAGCAGATAATTTGCAACAAAACTGCATTAAAATTTCTATCTTGCCTAAACCAGGTAATTCTTTTTCGGCGTATGGTCGAACTTCAACACGTTGAAGACTCCTGACCAGTAGTGGTTGTGGACATGCCGGCAGTGCTGAGTGCGTAAAGAAAAATCATGAACGATGTCCCGGTGCAGAACTAGGTGCTAATTAAAATAAAGAAGTGTCTCTGGCTCCTCACGGAAGGGTCGCGACTTCTTTTCACCAGAATCAGCGGAGTACCTTTTATAAAGCTGGCAAAAACTGTGGTGAAAGAAACAAGTTAAGCTTCCTCAACATGCAAATTTGACACCATAGGCCCCCTACATACCGAACTATTTATTAGGCCCTAATTGTGTGATTATTCACTTATTTCCCAGCTTCAATATATACATTTCCGTACATCAATTTTCACGGCATATATCCAAAAGTAAAAAGATGCTTCCGTGAAAATTCACGGAAAATAAGTAGTCGATTACGGCTATCTGATGTTACTTTTCACGGCAGATATATCTTGGGTCAGAATCAGGCATCAGCACATTTTGCACGTTTTTATCAGCTTTGTTCTTAGAGTTCTCCAGTTGTTTCCGTCACTTCATGCACATCTGCCATTACTTGCAAGAGAGGATCTGCACATTACTGGAAAAAAAAGAAGAAAGAAGGAGGAATTGGTCAGTTCACGTTGAAACTAAGGTGACATGCACCTTCAATAGAGAACAAACTCCATATCTTCGCAAACAACAAGCCCATTACAATGCTGGTTTAAAGCGCGTTATTAACATGGCAACATATCACTGCGTGGCAATGCACAGTGAAGATATAGTAGTTAATTTATTAAATATAACTACGTCAACAACACAACAAACAGGAAACAAACACGAACAGCTGTAATGCGTTGGTGATGCACGGAATCACTTTCTGCTGTTATAGCTTACCGGATAGCTTACCGGACGGGGCCTCACCAATGCACTGGATTGGCCCCTGGGGTCATTAGACCTCAGTCCAGACGTGACCCATCTGCCTTGTCATTTTCCATTTGTTGAGACTGTTCTTAAAACTGTTGAGGGAAGAAGCCGAGATAGTCTGTTCATCTAGATTATTC
>Ga0209671_1007278_pt1 | contig 11471 bp, 5 predicted proteins | sample WorMetHERISLAND2_2_FD_187401 | JGI IMG/M metagenome (GOLD analysis project Ga0209671, IMG submission 187401) | Marine gutless worms symbiont microbial communities from Max Planck institute for Marine Microbiology, Germany - Olavius geniculatus... | ecosystem: Host-associated > Annelida >...
TTTTCCCACCTCACTTAATGTCTGTTTCTGCATTACCTTGGGAAAACAGAATCAACAAAATATTACTTTTTTATCTAATGCGGTATAATTACTTAATCAACAAAAAAACATAAAACACATTTTATTTACATTTCTGACTTCTTTGGCTGACATTTTATCTAGTTGTTTATTTTTCAATTGCCTACAGTAAAATTGCTTAAAATGCCGGCTCATTGTGCGCATGACCGTCGAGAGCCACAACGGGGTCCGGAAAAACATTCTCGTGGGGACCCCAAACATTTTTACGGGCCCTGTCTGGGAAGAAAATTTTTGAATTTTTTTTAAATGGTACATTATGGCGTACTTTATATTTTTGGCCGACGGCGGGGCCCCCAAAAGTCGCGGGGCCCGGAGTAGCTAACCCCCTTACGCTACCTTCTCGACGGGCCTGTTTGTGCGAACATAAGCATGAAGACGCATTCTCTATTCATTGACAGCAGTATCGATATGCGTTAGTATTAGACCAATCCAGGCTTTACCAGTCGCTTCTTGAGTTCGTAAACATTTCTGAACGTTATCTGGTAGAGACACTGCTGCATGACAGTCAAATTTTGTAATAGGCAGGCTGTTGGGGCCAACAGATTTGGATAGATAAAATTTATTGACGTTTTTCTCCATTTATTTCAACACGTATTATGCTTGGTCTGCTTTCCCCAGGTGGTGCAGAAGCATACGTTAGTGTGGTGAAAACTTGAACAATGATTTAATAGCCAGTTGTATTAAAAGTATTTTTGCCAAAAATTATTAAATCTGCCAGTCTTTCTCTGAGTTACAGTCGATTAAGTCAGAGATGTTTTTTTCAGGTTTTCTGTGTATTTCAAGGTATATTTTGCTTGATCTGCTTTTTATAGGTAGTGCAGAAGCGGACAGTAAGTGAGGTGGGAAACTGAATGGTTATTTGATGGCAAGTTGTTTCCGGAGTATTAGTACCAAAAATTAGCAAAATCTGACAACTGGTTTTCAAGTGACAATTGAAAATGTCGGGGATGTTTTTTGAGACACAGTGTATATACATATATAGAGACAGAACTTATCTCAAAGTTCGAGGATGGATGCCCGATTGCTGGTAGTCACAGGTATTCTATTTTGGAAAGATATGTAAGCTTAGGGCTACGCATTTTAACGTAGGCCTATTTTATTTTAGCGTGCACAGCCTAAACCTTACGTATGCCAGTACTGGGCGTATTTTGTTAGCATTACAACCATGATGTAAACGAAAATCAATCACTTAGGCCTAATCGCAAAATAGCGTAGCGTACAAGTCGATGCTTATTCCGAGCTCCCGCACGCACGCTTGAATCGCGTATCATATATGGGCCTACGCATATTTTATTTCCAAAAATATGCACACAATTTAAGTATTTTTTAACGTAGGCCTACTCCATTAAGCGTACGCGTATCCTCGAACCGAACGTTGAATTCTAACGATGGCACTAAGTCAAATTTAGAACTATGTGAAACGGTGGTAACAGAGTAGGCCCACGTCCGGACCACAACGAGTAGGCCTATAGTCTAATAATAGTGTCGTCACGTCGCAATATCGGTAACAAAACAGTAACAAGATGAACGGCAGTGGGCATTGTGGACGTTCGCACTCGGTGGAGTCGAACTCAAGTGAAATGCTTGTTCCAACCTTTCTCGTCAAGCGGCGTATCATGCTTTTCCATGACTGCGCGCAGTTACACACCACAAAAGAAAAACCGTAAAGTCACTGTTAACATTTGAAGTTGAACGTACCATCTTCCAGTTTTCCCAAATGTTTTAAAGTGTTCTAGTATTTGTGTTTTGTCATTTAGCTTCTGTCTCATTGTGCATCTTGTCATACTGCATCACTGCATGTCTGCTTGCAGTTTGATGAACAACTAAAATAAGTGATTGAATGATTGAAATCTACATAGTTTATTATGTGCGTAAACAAAACGCAAAATAAACGAAAAGCAACTAGACAAGATCTAAAGTCATAACTGGGAATAGGGACACTGCAGGTGGTCTCATTTATTACAGCCGGTCGCTGGTTTGTCCGTAATTTGCTATGAGATTTTCGGCTGGGTAGTGGAATTCTTCCGACTTTCAAAGTCCAAATCATCCCTACCACGAAACGAGACAGACGGACGGACGGGCACGAGTGTCGTGCGACCCGTAATGGGGCCTATTAGGACGCCGCATAAATAAGACGGCACAAAATGTGCAAACGGCGGAGGTAATTAATCAGTACTCACCGCAGCCGCCTCCTTTGAATCTCTCGTCCTCCCACCAGTAGACGAAGCCCTCGCGTGCATGAGCAGAGAAGTGGTTGTCCAGAGGTTTGGTGCGAGGGGCACGGATCAGTCGCGGTTTGAGGCTTTCGCGGGGCGGTAGTTGGAGCGGTGGAGGGACCGGCGGCCGTTCCTCGTGGAACGATGGAATGCCTTGCTTCTGAACGCAGTCTGATGGCACCTTGCAGCTGTCACGGGCCTTCACGTCACCTGCGCGCCCACAAACAGTCGCGTCATTACTAGAACGTGCAGGTCCGTAAGGGTAAACTCTATCTCAGTCTTTAGATTTCTACTTGCAGTCTTTGGCAAATGATGACTATACACATTACACAGTAGGCCCTATCGGAATCTTTGCGGTTCGAATCTCAGCGCGAGTCTTTTGTAAGCGACTACGATATTCTGACAGGTCAACTTAGCAAAGTGGGAAATAAGAATAGGCCTACTAGCTTTGAAGACGTAGGGTATTCCGACATGCCGCTGCACTGCGAGTAGGCCTATAGTTGTTCGCTAATCGCTATACTTTCTAGTTGAGCCATGGACGGAAAAGGCTAGTTGGTGAATAATAAATATACACGGACGTTTCATATTATTACTGGAGTGTAAACATTGAAATATATGTCGATCATTCCGTTCGTTTACCTTCAATGAACATGACGCACTGGCCACGAGCTCCTCTCAGTTCACGCATATGTCTCCAGCTACCGCCCGCTCTATTACCGCCCGTCCGAATCCTGTCACAAACAATACACAAAGACGGACCATTTTAGGCGAAATCGCTTTCTGCAGCGCAAGCGATTTCGCCTATTGCTACACATTTCTTCGTGGCGTGGTCTGTCGTCTGCTACATTCTTGGTATTTCGTGCACTTTTTGCTTAAGTTCGACTGATTTATGTCATCTGACAGCAGTGACAAAAAGATTTTAGGGTCGAGCCCCACCTACAACATGCAATTAATTGCTTACAACTTACGAAAAACAATGATTTATTATTTACCAAACGGCAGCGGCGATAAAAAATTTTGCGTTTTACAGAACGACTTCAGTTCTTATTGTGTTTTAACCATCTTAACTGCCGCAATATTTTATACTCATCTCCGTTTGATAGTTTTTTTTAGAAATTGCTGGTTTGTATAGACTGCCTAAAACGCGAACAGCTCCTATGTCAGGCTATGCTTTAATCTTGCTAAATACTACAACACACAATAAAGATAATGTTAGCCACTAAATCAGCGAATTTCCCGAGATGCGAGTCATGCGAGCGATAGGCTACCTTGGCGGAGCTGTAGAGAATGCTGATTCTGGGTAACTGCAAACGTCCTGCGCGCTGCCTCTGTTGAGATTTTCTGGCATCAAGCCGTTTCGATCGCCCCCGGCAGGCTGTTGCCATGCAAAGCGGACTTTGTGTGGCGGTCTCGGGCTGCCTTGTGTCAGACCAATCGCTTCGTCGTCACGTGCTTTCGTCGTCGTCTGGCCGTTCATTGTGTAGCGAGCCCTGCCGAAGTCGTAGCACGACTTTGTCGGCGAACAGTCCCAATTCAGCGCCATATTAGTCTATATACTAAATACGACTTTTATACAATATATCACGCATACTCTTCTACTTCTACATTGGAGTCAGATTCTCACATCTCGTCAGATTTACGTAAGTCTGGTGTTATATACAGACATTCATTCTTACGTCATCATTCGATGACGTAGGCTAGACATAGTTTTGTCGCTGCAGCTGCAGCTATAAGTTAACACGATATTACAGGGGAGAATTTAGAGCCTGGAGTTATTCTTACTCTAAGTCCATGTTCCCTGCGGGCACGACCTTTTTGCCGTCTGGGCGATTTGTTCGAAAAGTGGGCGTTTCAACGTCTAAAATTATCAACCCTCTGCATGGATTTTATGCTATGCTCTCTAGTTGCAAGTTGCAACTTAGCTGACGCGCAGTCCAAACCAGTTGAAAAAAGTTAAAACAACATTTCTTTCAAGCTGTTAACATGCTATTTATGTATAATTTACATAGGCTTAATTTACAATTTTTACGTGCGAAAGCAGAATGCTTCGCGCGTCTTAGCCATCGTCTGGGCGTCAGTCCGTCTGTCTGTCTGTCCGTCCGTCTGTCACACTCGTGATCTGTATCAAAACGGCGCAAGCTAGGATCACGAAATTTTCACTGTGGGCTGCCCCAAAATCTCTAGTTTATCGTGACAAAATTTCGTGCCACTGGGTGCAGGTAGTTCCCCTAGAACGAGGGCGTCAAAAAGTGGAACCCCCTAAAAAGACGTCATTTTGCCGTTATTGGCTCGAATATTGTGAAAACGGTTGCAGATAGGTGCATACATGCTGCTTATCATAACAAGCACTGGTGACAGGCTTTTTGGATTTATCAACATCGATGACCTTGAACGACCCTGAACTCCTCAAAAAAGGTTTTTAATGAATTTTTCGCAATTTTTGGATGCAACGCACATTTCAACACTAAATTGCGACGAAATGGCTGGTTGTCGCCAAGGCAACCTGCACATGAAATTTTCAGCATTCAACGTAGATTTTGGCAGTCCAAGTCCCGACCCCCTAGGTTCAAGGAGGCCGGCGCAGGCGGGCGTCAAAGACAGCTACCCACCTAAAAAGTGGTTATTTTACCGCAATTATCTGGTGTAGCGTGAAAACGATTGCATATAGGTACAGACATGATGTTTATTATTAATTTTTGCGATCTTCTGCTGCAGCACAAAATCCAAGAATGAACTGCGTCGAAAAGGCTGGAGACAGACTGACAGTTTGCGAAGAAGAACTGCTATAGGCTTTCGCGCGTCTCGTGAGCATTAGCTCAAATTTCTTGTTAAACATATTCGTACCGCGCTGTCAATAATCATCATAAGGGGTTAGCTTTTTCATTCCGGATGAGTCCAGACGTATTTCATCCATTCCAGAAAACTCTTGATTTCAAACAGAATCCGAAGTTTTTGGCCAACCATTAGGTCGATCGAGTTTTCAGCACGATGTGTCGCCTGTCTGTAACGCATTTTTTGTAGGCCTAGCTAAACATTCCTACCGGAAACATCTTAGGCCTATACGATTAGGTAGCCATGGCTCTTCGGATGCAAAATTTCTGTGATCTAGTGTAAAAAACAAACATTTTCAAATTTGGGATTGAACAAAGGTTGGGTAAGAGAAATGCTTTTTTGAGCGAAAACTCGCCGTATTTCAGAAAACGTCGGTGAGATAGGGTCAAGAATGCTCGTCGATGTCGTCGTCGTCGGCGCCCTAATCGCAGGCGCGAACATTGGCGGTCCGTTGCTACTGATCAGTATGATCACTTAGGGCCTATAATAGGAAGTCGCATAAGCCATGTCAGATGATACGAAAATCATCGACCTGGGATATGACCGTGGAGGGTCATATATACACACTCTGCTATGCCAATCGTGCGCAGGCAGCGCAGTACGTATTTGTGGCTAAACGGTACGTCGTAAGGGGTCGAGGATGGTACCGTTGGAAATGTTGATGACGAGTTCCTATAGTCATTAGTAAACATGTAGCGGTTTGGTCGCAATTTTGAATGCAATATGTTGCTGCCTGCAACCATCACCCAAGTGCGTCAAATCACCATATCGTAATTTTACCGTTCGACATAGCAGCGGCACCACAGCGTGTATATGGCTTACTGGCTTGCAGTAGTCACTCTGGGAAATCGCTTTCTTTCTGCGATAAGTCAGACCATGCACTGGCAGAGTCACGCTGGATTTCGGATATAAGCGGTACGGTCGGCTCACCCTAGTAACAACTGAGATTTTTTTGTTCAAATTTGTTGTGCTAGTCGATTTTTAGTTTTCGTCGAACATCTTGCGCTAAGACTGTTACAGGCGAGTCGAGTTCGATATGACGAACACATTGTGTTGTCATGTACAAAATTTTATTTTTACTTATTTATTTAGCAAATTATATGATTCGATACTACCAGTTACTTTTAGACAGCATTGTGATGCGGAAGTATTAATACATGCGTTTGTTGTGATTTTTCAGTGAAATTACTTTACAGAGAAACCTTTAGGCGGAAAATGAAGAAGAAATTGAATGACGCGAAATTAAATCCCGGTTTTAACAGTTCTGGAAACTTGGGATGTGGTGTTGATCGACAGTTAATTCAGCGAGTCGAGCAGGCGAGTCCTAATAATATGCCTACCTGTACCGTTCTAGCTTCTAGTAGAACATTTGACTTAGACCCCCGGCTTGTATTGGACACCCGGCTTTTATTTGAGACCCAGCTTCTATTAAAACATTGTCAATCCGGCATACCAGGGTAATACTTTTTTTCTCTGGTTAGTGTGTGCAATACTGTTATTACAATACAATTTAGAGCGAGTGTATAAGACTAATGCACATACAACTAATCACTACTACTACTACTGCTGGTACACTTACAGCAACAACAACTAGGACGTCCAGCTTATATTGGATACCTGGCTTATTATAATAGGGACCCAACTTTTATTTGAGACACGGCTTCTATTAAAACATCAGTCTCATATCCCCGGCTTGTATTAGAGACCCGGCTACTATATGAGACTCGGCTTGTATTAGCAGTTTTACGGTATACACAAACTTGTATGGAATACTGGTGAAACAGAAACAACACCAAATTATGCCAATGAAGTCTTTAAATCAGTTTATTGAATACATCTGTATAATAAGTTATGTTGGGAACTTGGATAGAGATTAAATTACATCGTTACTTTTCTTGAGCATCTAAATGCCTTGTATGTATTGTATGTATCAAACTGTTTTCAAGGAGAAATAGTTACTGGTAATATTGTTCAGTAGTGTGTATGAACACGGTTGCACATGTAGTTTGTATGTTTTTATTTGCTGCATTGTAGTATATGGAAGAAAACAAGGACAAGCCTGTTATTAGCATTAGTCAGATGGCTCAGGAATTACATGCACAATATCGGTATTATTGAGATTTATATTCAGCACTGTGCAAATTTTTTTTTCCAAAAAAATGCATTGTTAGCACAGTGTAACTATAGGACAAGAACACTGAACAAAATTAGACCTCCCTTGTAATAAATTATCAAAGTTTACATTGGTTTATTAGTTGTGTATGTCTTTAAAAGATAACTATGTGTATGAGCAAATGTAAAAAAATGTGAACATTTGAGTTTGTCATTAATTGCATTTTAATTGTCAAAGTTTTTTATTGTTATAAGCTTTAACTCATGATGTCCTTTTGGTTATTTTAGTGATTATATGCGCAAGAAAATGATTCCTTTCCGGATTGCAGTTGAAAAAGGTATAGAACATTATTTTTGTCACTGAAATTCATAGCACTTGTTTCACAGTTATCTGTTATATAATAACTGATTATTGCAATGAACAGTTTACTTTATTTTCTGTACCCACATGATTTACGTCATATGTATGTTTTTGTAAGGTCTGTATCTTTTGTATGAGTGTGTTGTTTGATGCAGTGTTTCGGATGTTGGACAAGCTATTCTGGTTTTGGGTTTGTCTCTCAGCTGACCTGTTGTCATATAGTGATTGAGTCATTAAATGGTGCAGTTTTAGTGCCAAAAGCAAAAGGCAGCTAATGGGAAGATAACCACAGGCTTGGTGGAAAGTAATGGTAGCTTATTACTGAATTTGTGTTTAAGTCAACTAGATTACTGACTACTTGGGATTGAATCATTTTTAGCTTTGATATTTGTATTGAGTATGAGGCTAACATATAGTTCTCAGTCACAGATTATGAATACTTGCTGATTACATTGAAGTAAATTATTAGTATTTGGGATTTTCAAAATTGTATTTCTTGATACGAGAATTTCTTTTCCCTGGACTCGATGAGTACTCGACCGGCCTTAGAGTATCTGCAAAGGTGACGCCTGCCACTGTTGCCGCTGCCTGAATGCCCCAGTCACCAGGCACAACATCGCAGGTGCCAGCCTCAGGCATGCACTTCATGCTGTGCAGTGGGGGAGAGGGTAGAGTTACATGCATGGGGTCGCCTGCTGCATGGAGGACACGGACAGCGGCAGATGCGGGTGGCCGGTGTCAAGGCACTCACCATCGATTAAATGTCACTTAACAGAAGCAGATACTTTCATTCTTTCCGACAGTGGACTGGACAATGCTTGTTGCAAAGCTTGTTGTGCGCTTTCCTGCTGCTTAATGTAATTTGTTCATTTGAGTCATCAGTCACTGGCGAGTAATTGACTATCAAATGCAAATGGTATGTTTATTAGAGGCAGCACGTGCTCATGCCATGGTGTGCAACTTAGTAGGCACCAGGCAGTATCAGCGTAGACCTGTGATGGAGACCATACAGAGGCAAAGAAACTTGAGCAGCTATTGTGGGTCAGTGAAGGTACATGGGTGCTCTCAGTGAGCAGTCTTCACAATGAGTGCTGGTGGCCGCTTATCTTCAATCAATCAGAAACGTCCGCGGCTTTTAAAACCTGTACATGCTTAGTCCAACAGACATTGCGTATACCAGCTGTGCATGGGAGGACTGGCGGTGGGGGGCAGTCCTCTTCCTTTGCCTAACTCAGTTAGTGTCAGTTGATGTCGAATCACTGCTGAACAAATGGCTTTTTATTATGCTGTATTCAGATTCTTGGAATTCTCGACGGGCGAGAAATATAATTCTCGAGCTCGAGATTTGTTTTCGAGTCTCGAGCGAGTCGAGTCTTGTTAACACCCCTAATTAGTATGTTGTCAGTGTGCCTGAATCATCCTATTGTCTCTATGTTGTAGCTTACAGTACTGTGTGCAAGGGAAGACAGTCTGAACAAAAGACAAAAGATTCTCTCACGCAGTTAGAAGAAAAGCACCTGAAGAAGAGACAGCGACTTTCAGATCAGTAGGGAGTCTGATATTGTGCAATATCACATGATAGTTGATAGAACCTTTGAAACTTTGTATTTGAACAAAGATGATGCAGCATTAATGAAGAAGATATTTCATATTATAAGCAGTGATGACAGTTAATGAATTATTGAATTCATCTGATAACTTGGCCATTAAGCACCGTTAAGATTACGTTTGAGTTAATAGATTTTATTAATTAGTTTTAAAACTTAACATCACTTTTGTTAGATTTTGTTGGCTTCTGTTTATGATTATTTTTTGTGTGTATTTTATGGTGGGAGAAGTCTTGTAGTATTTTACGTAATAAAGTATGTACCCCACTGTGAGAAATTCTGCATTTGACGTATTTTTTAAAGTTGGCTAATTGATTGACTGCAAATATAGAAAGGGCTTTTTAAAAATGCTGGACAACTTGTGAAGTTTTTGACTGCAGTTTTGATGTTAACCACTGTGGATTATTTGTCAGGAGGAGCTCAAGTTCTTCTTCATCTGATGATGATGACAAAAGTTTCTCATCTAACACTGATAACTATGTAGAATATCTGGTAAAAAGTGTTGTATATTATCAGGAACTTTAGACATATGTTTTCAGTCACAAGTTATTATCTTACTAAACAGTACTTACATGATATCTTTCATTACGTAGCATTTTTTGCTAAAATAAAAGAAAATGATTTTGCTAATTTTTAAAAAATAGTTTTTTATTAGTTGTTTTGTCTACTTGGTTTTATCTCTGCTTTCTTTAAACCTTTTGATCCATTTGAAGATAAGACCAGTGGATTGTCAGTTAAGAATTGTTGGCTGAAATGACTTTACGAAATATTTTCTGATGCCATTCTATTGCACCCATGAAGACTTTTGACCTTACGTTTATCTTGCTAGATCAGTTGTCATCATTTTTTACATGGTCGCAGTGTTAGTACATATTGTCACGTTATGTCGTGGCTTGGTTTTCTGAGTAGCTGTGTTCATGTTGAACAGATTGCTTTTAAAATGATGCATGTTTTTTTTGCAAATTTTTGTGAATGTCTTGGATTCAGGATGCTCAAAAATGTTTGCGAGATTTGCAAATTTATATGTTGTTTTTATGCTAGAGCCTACTTATCAGACTGTAGCCCACGATTTGTGCATCGTGAATGTATTTCTTTGTAGGACTCCAATCAGATGAACTCAGTTGTAACTGATATGTATGCAAGGAAGGAGCGGACTGCCTCCAGTACTGGAAATGATAACGTTGCTTGTCCAGTTGTGTCAACTTCCAGTGGACTGAGTTACTCCATTGACAGGACTGGTAGTCGGCTGTCGGACACAAACTTAGAGTCATATCAGCAGAGCGAAACATCGGTAACAGCTTGTGATGCGGCTCCAGTGACAGAGAGAACATGTCAGGAGTCGACAGCAGATGATGATGTAATACTGATTGATGACATTAATTGTGATGGTGGTCAACATTTAAACACTGGCAGCACCAGTGCACCGTCGTCATCTGTGCCAACAGTTGCTGCCAGCAGATGTGACTCAAATGAGCAGAAACTCAAGGTACTTGTTGTTAGCTTTTGGTACCAGTACCGATTGTGTGACATTTGGTGGAAATTAATGCACAGTATTTGAAGTGCTTTAACGGGGTTGAACATTGAACTTGCAAATGTACTGTCTGAACAGTCTCCCAGAAGTTTACTTTTGGTGATCAGCCTAATTCGGTGATGTAACTGTGGTAAGATAGGTAAGCTAAACACAACTGATGCTTTCAGTGTTTTAACACTGTTGTATTGGAGCCATTGAACCCATGACTCGCTCAAGTACTGCCAAAACAATGTACCATTGAAGTTGACTCTTGGGGACCAGCCTACCCTGGTGCAACTCTGGGAAGATGGGTAGACTAAACAACAATAATGCTTTCATTACTTTAACACTATTGTATGGAGCCAGGAAGGTCAAATTTAATAATTTTTGGAGGAATGTGAAAAAGTAGGCCATTCAAGAAAAAGTTACGTGTAAAAATGTGTGGTTATGCCTACATTATTAAGTAATTAATTAATTAATTCATTTATCTACTTAGCGGTATTTATATTTTTTATTTACTTACTTGCTTATATGCAGTTTTTGATTTTAGCATTTTTGTGTTTGTGCTTAAACAAATTTTATATGTGTAGAAAGCAGACATGGCAGCACAGACGCCAGATCGTGGGAAAGGTCGGAAAAGGTCACTGCCAGCAAGTACAGATAAGGAGCACGTGGCGAGAAAGAAGTTTGGTATTGAAGTCCAGCAGTCATCAACGAGACTGTCAGAGTTTGGTGGCAGCATTACTGCTATATGG
>Ga0209671_1007279_pt1 | contig 11471 bp, 4 predicted proteins | sample WorMetHERISLAND2_2_FD_187401 | JGI IMG/M metagenome (GOLD analysis project Ga0209671, IMG submission 187401) | Marine gutless worms symbiont microbial communities from Max Planck institute for Marine Microbiology, Germany - Olavius geniculatus... | ecosystem: Host-associated > Annelida >...
CTTTGAACCTAAGGGGTCGGAACTTGGACTGCTGAAATCTACGTTGAGTGCTGAAAATTTCATACGCAGGTTGCCTTGGTCTAATTCCAGCCATTTCGTCGCAATTCAGTGTTGAAATGTGCGCTGCATCCAAAAATTGCTAAAAATTCACCAAAACCCCTTTTGGGGGGTTTAAGGTCGTTCAAGGTCATCGACGTTGATAAATCTAAAAAGCCTGTCACCAGTGCTTGTTACGATAAGCAGCATGTTTGTACCTATCTGCAATCGTTTTCACACTATACGAGCTAATAACGGTAAAATAACGTCTTTTAGAGGATCCCCCTCTTTGACGCCCTCGTTCAAAGGGAACCTCTTCACTCAGGGACTCGAAATTTTGTCACGATAAACTAGAGTCCTTGAGGCACCCCACAGTTAAAATTACATGATTTTAGCTTGCACCGTTTTGATACAATACAGCAGTGTGACGGACAGACGAACGGACAGACAGACAGACGGATAGACGCTCAGGCCATGGCTAAGACGCGCGAAGCATTCTGCTGTCGCGCGTAAAAAGTTCGGACGTTGACTAGAGCAATGTTAGATAGGCACTTTACAATCTCAGGATGTGGCTGGGAGTGGCATGAGCTAACTTGTTCTGTATTTTACGATTGTCAACTGTCAGAAATTAAACGCGCAGTTGGACCCACGCCTCGGCTGGCCTGTTAACCATGTTTCCGGGTTTCCGTGCACATTTAATTTAGATAAACTAACTGTCGTACTCATTATTTGTCGTTCGCCATTGGGCTATTACGATCAGCGACAGGGAGAAACGACGGAAATGGTCATTCATGCATATGCATGTACTTTTTACTTAATATAAAATTTTAATAAATAGCAAAACACTTGTTGAAAGGGCAACTTAAACTTGTTACAACGAATAAATATTATTACCCTTCAAGCACAACTGAAGACAATGCAAAAACGGCATGAAGCGATACTACACGCTGCACGATACAGCATGGAGACTGGAGAGATAGACTAAGCTGTGACAGTATTTAAGATGTAATAGTCCAAGGAGGCGATCGCTAAACGGAACGAACGGGAGAAATGTAGGGCTCCTATAGACATGGAGTAGAAAACTGCTGGCAGCAATGACGTCTGAGTGGTCGGTTGTCTGCGTCCTTAGGGCTCTTCAAGCTTCGTCTATTGCAACACTGTCGATCGCTCATTGTAAACCTGCGGGGTCCAATCGATTGAAGACGTCATCAACGAAGTCTTGCTCACAACCTAACATTCATATCGTACCGGCTAGCCTTTATGACTCGAATACTGCTTTGACATTTAGGCGCAAATTTCAAGCAGTGGTTGAATAATCAAACCCAGTCATTTTCTTAGTCTAGTAATTTATTTTATTCGGGCCATTAGCATATAATGCAGTTAAATTCTAGGCAAAAATTCTGTACAGAAATGTGCACAACTTTTGAATACAACTAACAACTTCAAAAGTGTGCGGTGTTTCGTAGCATAAAGTAAAAAAATAAAAAATAAAATACAACAACAGTTGACCGATAACACTAACTAAATTTCGTTTATTGCTACATAGACTTTTTGTCTCACGCTGAAAAACAATGGCGCTGCTTTATCTACATGGTATGTATTTTTATGCTGTGTTGTTGTCAGATTTCGGCACCAGTTTTCTAACATAAGAACTGTGCTTTCTGTAATCGAAGACGCTTGCTGAAAACTCATTTTGTTGGACCAGCTCACAACCACATACACACAGCGCTGCTCAATGCATTCTACTTTGTTCTTCGTAAAAACGTAGAACAACGTTACTTTATTGTTTGTTTGGTGCTATCAAGTTGCATATATCGTATTTATTCAGTTTGTTGTTGTTGTTATACAAAAACTACTTGACGAAAAACAGTTGTCAAGCTGATACATAACGAAATGTACACGCTCGCGACTCGCGACTCATGGCGGTATAGGCTACACCGGGCTGCCGTGAGAATTGGATTTCAATTCCCATATACATCCCATACTCACAGAAAAACTTTTGGGAATTCCCATAGAATTTCCACAGAATTCCCACAGACTCCTTCTATCCAATAAACCCCGAAATCTTCCATACTTACACCTTGCGTTTTTTCGTTGGATGCATGTTTTGCTGTTTCTCATGATATTGTTACTCTATGTGAATTTATGTGCCGTGCTTGTTGTCCGTTGTAGAAGATAGGCCTAAGCTTATTCATAAACGTGGTGGGCTCCAGGCTATAAGCCTATACTGCTGTTTATTGAATTAGCCCAGCCCCAACACCGACACAACTCAAATGTTTAATCTTAAATGGTATTTCTGACACAACTGGGCACATGTTGCGAGGTACGAAAACGGATAAGTTGTGGCAATGTTCGGGAGCAAAGCATTTTTTCTGTCATTTGCTTTTTATGAAACACTTCGTTAAAAGAAAAAAAACACAGATATATTTATTATTAATGAAAAGTCAGTCAGCCTAGCCAGAAAAATTACAAGAACACTAGCAGTTGTCATCAGTTGCTGTACCAACAGTGTCAAAGTCGTAAAAGTAACGCCAAGGGTGCCCGGCAACGGCTGCTGGCTGGACATTACTCTGATTGCGTCACCATGCTGCAGCGACGACGACGGACCGGCCAGCGGCTTGGGGCTCTCGGAAGACTATTATGCGTTTGCGTTTAATCTCACATCTGTTCGAAAATTCCCACAGAATTCCCACAGAACCCAAGGGAATTCAGCACAGTTCGCATGCCCATCCCATGCACATACCCATGGGAATTTCCATACCCACGGCAGCCCTGGTATACACCGTGTCACAGAAAAACGAGCCCTTACACCATTGTATCATATTTTAGCCAAACTTCCCACCACACCTAATAGGTGACAAAATTTTTCCCGAGTCTATTAGAAGAATTTTGAAAGCCGGTCACAGCTTAGCAAAAATGTGACAAATAACTCAAGAGCCTAGATTTTTTGCAACACTGTGTATATTACGACAGTCTACGGAAACGTGTTGCTGACGGTGTCGCTGCCGTCGCTGATTGGATGCGTTCCAATCGACTTCAGCTGAATGCATCCAAGACGGAAGTACTGTGGTGCGCTTCAGCCCGTCGACAAAGTCAGCTACCTTCCGATCCGTTGGCTGTTGGCTCTGAGCTGGTGTCGCCTGTCAGTTGCGTGCGCGATCTCGGTATTTTCATTGACGTTGACCTGACGATGCGTATCCAAGTCACTCAGACATGCTCGAAGTGTTCACCGCCCTGCGACAACTACGAATCATACGTCGATCGGTGTCAAACGACGTGATGTAGTCGCTCATTGTGGTGCTGGTGTTTTCAAGGCTTGACTACGGTGCTTGTTACATATGAATAATGTGGTCAAATTATACTCATAATTTTTTATGCATACTTTTTTATATTACACACGTAAGCGTATGTATTGGCCAATTCCGGGCCGTGAGTCTGAGTAAACAATGCTGTCTCTATAGGTTGTATAGAACGCAGGGACTAGGAGCTCATATTGTCTTAGATCCTCACTATCCCATTTACGTTCGTGCTACACAAAATATCGTGAAACTAATGATTATTATAGGGCCTATTGGAAATCGTCTTTTCATCACATCCATCAGCGATGACGCGCTATCGCTATCCTGAGAACGTAGCGCCTGCAGCGCTGAAGCATCGTAGGTTGCTTACTCTTGTCTGTAGAGCTCTCTTTCAGCTGCCGACGCTCCCTCGTTTTAAGACATCATGATGCGTTTTGCGCATAGCCGCCACATAAATTTTGCAGATGTAGCACGCACTGTCCGAGTATCTGCGTGTTGGCCTGTTTTATTCAGGCAACGATCATTGAAAACATGAATTTTAGCGTTTAGATTTTAGCGCCTATGGTCACCGTTAACCACCAGCAGGATACCGTGATAAACGGGTTAAGCTCCAGCAAACGCTACTGTCTTAATCTCACCAAAGTGTGACGACGTTAGTTCAGGCATCACTCTACTATACTAAATGTGTCGAACGAGCTCTGCAGTACCAGAAGGTTGCAGCGACTGTCAATAAACGTTTTTGTCTGCTTCTTAATAAAATGTCCTTTTGGCGTAGACGACATGCTACGACAAACACCCCGCAGCATTGGGAAATCATCATCGTAGGCCTATATTTATTGTACATTGCAGTCATTTACTGTATCAGCCCAATGGTTAAGCGACGTCGGAAGACTCTGCTCTTGCGCACTAAGCAATCTGGCAGTAATTATTCGACTTTTAACGTGATAAAACCGTAAAGTTTGTTGCAAATATGGGATAAAAAAAAATTAGCAGTGCAATTGAAATGTTGTTTTTTTGTGTGTAAAATATATAAGATTATTTTTTGTTAGCTGTAACGTGGTAGGCCTACCGTTTCGCCATCTTCACAAACGCTTTATTATGCCTATTTCTTTAAAACGCTTAAAACGACTTTCTAGTTCTTTTTCTGAAACGTTTATGCATCTGTAGCCTACTCTTGGGTGGGAGCACATGAGATTTTATTTTTCCTCGTTTTATAATTATGCACTTAGAAATGTATTCGTATCAGTCGTCCACATGAATTCCCCCATAGGCCTACTTGAATCGATGCCGTAAATCTTGAAACCAGCTGATAGAGTATTATTTGATCAATAATTTATTACTTACAATCTAACATAGCTTAAGGCTATAATTTTTGTCTTGACTTTTTTGTTCGAATGTTCAGCATAAAACAGCTTTGATAGGCCTACTTTCTGGAACTGTCTGATTGTCTTTCATGACGCATCGACAGTATCCGACACCTCTCTTTGACGCCATTCAAAGTCGTCTACGTGAACGTACGAAGGTTACGAAAGACGCAGTCGCACCCTTGAAACAGAGCTGCAGTTTTAAACAAAAATGTTGGCAACAAAAAAACTTGCGACTCCAATTAGCCACATGCGCGTCGAGCGTCCGTAAATCAGGCTTACAATAAATAAGTAACTGGCATGCATCATCCAGCGATCTGCGACACTGTCGGTTAGCCAAGATCTCGTCTGTATGCTGGTCGCCTTGTTGCGTTTTGCGCCGAACATTGCTGAGCCTATCGCACTATATTCATCCGACCGCATTTTCTGGTCGCACAGTTCTACAGTCAATCACTTCCACGTTCTTGACTCACGCGGCGTGTTTGTAAGCGAAGTAGGTCGTTCTGTCTGCCAGGTAGAGTACGCTGCGCCATAACGTGCTCATGCAGCCGTATGATGGAACTGTTTGAATGAGCGCGTAAACAGAACGCATCCTATTTTACTGGTCGAGTAGGCCTGCTATAATCGTAGCGTCGCTAATCACGCGCTGCTTGTTCGAGTCGTTCTGACGTAGAAAATGCTTTCTTCGACTTCCAAGACTCGCTAGCGACCAGTGACCGATTCAGTGCCGGCGTTAGAGAGTTGGAGGCCCCCCAAATACAAGTGTGAGGCCCCTATAATAAAAGGTATGGAGCCCCCAGCGGGGTCCAGGGACAAAGCCCCTGGTCAGGGGGACCCTGAAGCTTAAACATTTTTGGCTTTTGGACGTTCACCGAAAATCGCAAATTTGCCCACTTTAAAAAAATTGAAACGCAAAAAAAATCAGATATAATTTGTGTTGTCTTTTCAAAAAATGAAGTCGCAGATTACTGTACAGTAATGAAAAGTAATAGACTTGTCCACTTTGGGTAAACTTTTTACATGTTCATTTATTATATATTTTGAATAAATTTTTTTTAAAAACTGGAAATGTTTTTCACACCTAACATGAGGCCCCTGTGCATACGTGAGGCCACCGGTCGGGAGGTACGGGGGCCCTTCCGCCGGCTCTGGACCGATTTGACGTGGTTAACAAATTAACATTACTGAAGTATGGACCACGAGCATTTAATTGGCGTTATCAGCTGTTGGGGACAGTGGAGGGCGGTGGTATGTCTGCTGCTTGCACTGCCTATCCAAATGTTCTCCGGTGCGGGCAATGGATGGCCGCATAATGTGATCCGCGGTATCATATTAGTTCATGTCAATCACAATCAGCTGCCAATTTCGAAGTTCCGAGATTGCAACAGCGTTTCCGGCCACGAATCTGACATAATTATGCATCAATATCGCCTACGTGCTCTCAACTCTAACTATACCGTGAGTCCGAAAACAAGATACCTAACTCTCTTCCGTAGCTTCAGCCAAAAAATATGGCGTAATTGAAGTTTTAAGGAACAGATTTGGGAAGCAAACCGGCACGCGATATTTAGGTGTTGCTAAATAATGTGATAAGCCTATTTGTTTTATTCTGCGACAAAAGCCATTCACGTTATTTGCAATGGAAAAAAATTCACAGAATCACTGATTACACGCATCTGTTTCGCGACAAAAAAATAAAGCTAGTTTCTCTTTTTTTATTTAAACATTGTCATTTCTTTATACATGCATTTTATGCTAGATTAAACTGGCAGATGTTTGTCAGTTTTTCAGTGCAAAACATGTATCGCATCGTAGACCTATCGTATGATTCCGACCGCCTAAAATAAAGGAATAATTCATCAAATTTATGGTTTTACAGAAAAAGTTAAAAAGGTAAGCAAATTTCCGCAGCCCTTAACCAGTAGGCCTACGTGCAGTAAATCTGATAAAAAGACTAATATGAAATGTTGAAACTACAAAATTAAGATGAAACTGAGCATTATCATCGAAAGGCAAACATGAACCGAGACGAAAATAGTAGGCTACTCAACAAAGCAATAGACCATACACGTGAAACTTACTGTGTGAGAAACCGACAAGAAGCAGAAAAACTACGAGCGATGTCGCCGTGTCAAGTTGGCCGAACATTTCTGCACCGGCTTGAAGTCGACTTCAGTGATGCCGTGTCGTTACGGGATGACGTAACTCAGTCTCCTACCCTCAGCGAGAACTGAAGGTATATAAGACTGAAAGGGTTCTCGCTAAAGCTAAGTTGACCGGGCACATTACCTGGCCTTAAAGTGTACAATAGGAGAACGCGCAAAAATTACTTGGCCGCCGCGAGTTTCTTGCAGTCTTGTAGCTTCGGTTCCCGCTGCAGGTATAAGGCTGAGTTGAACTGAAAGAAAGCTGAGTTTACACTAGAAGACTTGGCAGATACTGGTCACCACGGTATGTAAGACCTGTGATGAAACGATCGAGTCGCTCTCTGCTCGAGTCAACTTCGCATCATGCGTCGCTGCTAAGTTGCGCGTTCTCCTACTGAGCACTTAAGCCATCGTCTAGCGTCCGTCCGTCCGTACCCAAACAGCAGTTGCTGTCACAAACACACCTCACAGAAACGTAGGCTAACTATAGGCCTAACTGACTGACAGTTCCGTGAATTATTTAATGACACCGTCCGGCCACTCCCAACGCTGACAAATGACAGTTCTGACGTTTACTGTCGCACTCACTACTTCACGTCCATAACGTTAACGCCTTAACTCATTTGCTTTATATTGGTGTGGATCTGTGCCAGACTGGTTCAGTGGCGTAACCAAAGGCTGGATGTAGGATGGCACTTAAATAATGGGGGTGTGGGGATAATGTACCCTCCCCACCATGGGTGTGAGTGATACCCCGTTTACACCATCGAGCAAACATCGATCAGACATCAAGCAAACGTCGTCCTATGAATGAACCGGATTCAACAATCTCGCACAAAAGCGGCACGACAAATCCACCGTATCACAGCATGTCGTGTAATCCCGCTAAACCAACAGATAAATAAACTGCCGTATCACGACCTCCATGGCGGAGGTAATAATAATTATTATTAGACGTTTGCAAAACTACCGCCGTTAGATATGGCGCTGCACATAGCTGCTACACGCTGCATAGTTAACATTCTGCTATCTATAGGCCCCGTAAATGTCTGGCCTAATCTGCAATGTAAATTCTGACTATGTACTCTGACCCCCCCCCAAACCTCCCTTTCCCCTGTTCACGCCGCTTCCCTTCTCCATACAGACCGTTAAGCCGCGCCGATTTTCGCGATCGCCAGTCAATTTTCCTGCTAAGCCGCCACCAGCCGCGACACAATCTGCCTGTCATTCAAAGCTTACTGACAAAAAATGCTTCTATATTGTTCAAGTTTACTGTCAGTTTTGTCACGCTACGAAAATAACCAAGTTATGTACAGTTTTAAGTGGGTTATTGCCGCAATTCTCTGACGCGCATTAAAATGTCTCGTTTCGTTTAACAAAAAAGAATGAAAGTCTACGAACCGAAAGCTATAAAGTCTTTCCAGCTATCTCCAACTAAAGGTTCAATCTGACTGCTGCGGTGTTGCCATAGCAATAGACATAGTAGTCCTAGTACTAAAGACTCATTTTTGACGCGCGCTACAGCTCTGTAGCGTGTCTCTGGCATCGTAAGTAGCCTATCCTCCCAGCATCTAGATGGCATCACCACTCCGCTCTGCATGATATCCTTCACAGGAGTTTGCAGAGGATACGGACAGAAACAGAAACAGAAGCAGTATTTTATATAATTTTTGGCTGGTGGTGCAGTTTTCATTTTATGGCTTTTAAGGCTCTGAAAACAGCCAGGTTGGGTTGTTTGTTTGCTGTTTGTTTTTATTGGGTGTTGTTTCTGTGACTTCGTCCATTAATTCTCACACTGCCATCCAACCATTCATGTCTGCGGTTTCGAACGTGCCAAGACAAGAGTCGATAGCGGCGACCTTCGCGAAAGTACGTGAACAGTTGCTGGTAGTGGCGATGAACCGGTGATCCTCGATTGAAAAATCTCTTTAACTCACACCAGTCACAAAACACTTGAAATGACTTCACATTTCTTTGTTGTTATGTGTGGTATTGTGTATAATTTTTGTCTCTGCAATTATATTTATGTGTTTTTCGGCTGTGTGAAGTGCTCTTTATAGCTGATAATTATACTGTATGCAAGATGTTTGTAGCACGTTTTCTCGTCACGACTAAGTGGCGTCGACCGTGGACGTTGATCGCGTAGTTGTTACAAAAAGCTAAAGGTGGATTATAACGCCTTGATTTCTGTTAGTTTATCAATTAAATAATCATAATTTGTGTTGGGGAGCGAAACCACGTTACGTTGACTGTGGGAACGAAAGTTCCAGGGAGCGAAAGTTCCGTCTATGGAACTTTCGTTCCCGGGAGCGAAAGCACGTGGGAACGAAGGCCATGCTTAACTATGCATGCAAGGCTGCCGAGCCTTGCCCCTCTTTTATGCCCTTGTTTGAAGGGAACTCCATCACAAAATACCAGAGACTTTATGCTACGATATGATGAAAATCCCAAATTTCTACCTCATTTGGGCGTGAATCGGTACCAGGTCATGACAAACGTCTACAGTATTATGACAGCCAGTTTTTGCTTAAAACAGAGTAGGTAAGTTAGCGAAATTAGGCCTATTGGTTTTTGAATAGTATCAGCTTTGAGCCATTCACTGATGCTGTGTACTTTTTACCCCAGTGATAGTTTCTGATTTTCACGTATTCTCTGGCAGTTCTTTTAACAAGGTAAATGATGTGGTTGTTTTCAGCCTCCGTTTCAAGCTCGTGGTCATGGAGCTGTAGGAAGAGCGGCATCGTTCTTGACGTTTTGTTCAGTACCTGACTTGTGACTGCAGCAACAACTAATGCCCTTGTTAAGCGCTTGTGTTGAAATGTACTTATTTCATGGCTTTAATTCACGGCATGTTCTGCCTGCATCGATGCACGTCGGATATACAAATGCAAGACGTTATCAATCGTTATGCTTGAGTGGAGTGCGATTGTGGCCTAGTAATATTCACTAAATAGACTGTTATGGTGCTGTTTTGAATGCAAAATAAGTATTATTTCATCAGCAACACTTTGACTTTGTAATAAATATTTTAATTTTCTGGTATTGTCAACATCCGTTTTAGCATTTGCAAAAATAAAAAAAAACATTGAAAAAACATTTGCAAATGGATTTTTTTACAAAGAAAAATTTTTTAAAACGTTTATTACAACTATGATTTATTTAATACATAATGGATGATCCAACGTTTAGAGACAGCTACCGTAACACTATGCATGTAAAATAATATAAAATTATATATTTTAAACTACTTCTTAGTGACATTTGTATTCATGGTGACCACTTGTCTGTAAAATGCGGAAATGTCAAAGATTTTCACAACTGTCAGCGAAATGTCGATTTTAGTAAAAATCAGAGAGTTGTCAGGGGAAAAAATCTTGTGAGGGAAAATTGCGCAAAACTCAGTATTCCGTGCCAATTATTTTATGCTGCTTATTGCTGAATGTACACTGTGTCTCAGAAAAACATCCCCGACATTTTCGACTGTAACTTGAAAACTAATTATCAGATTTTGATAATTTTTGGTACCCCAAATATTTCTGACACAACTTGCCATCAAATGAGCATTCAGTTTCCCACCTGACCCGTCTGCCCAGTTGTGCAGCTGGGCTCATTGCTACTTCTCGTTGAACCAGGCTTAAGGACAGTGCTAAGACCGGTACTAAGACGTTTAAAGCAAAGCAAACCACTATCAAAGAGTGACAGTGTTGCGAATTTGCGATAAGTAAACCATACAAAATTTGATACGAGTTATGAGGGTTATTTGCAATAAATGAAGCATAGAATTTAACGGTTGTTTAAGTTAGAAAATAAAAATGATTTTAATGATTTCAATTCATTTTAAAAATTTGATTTGAAATCATTTTTAAAATGATTTTACCCAACACTGTTTGAGGGCCAATGCTGCTTACCATAGCAAGCACTAGTGGCGCGTTTTTACCGGTGTCAACTTCGATGACCTTGAACCCCAAAAATAGGGGGTTTAGTTATTTTTTTTTCAATTTTTCGGCTGTAAAAGAGTGAAATGCAACGGAAAGTGGAAAGCCAAGATTACTTACAAATAAAAACTGCTATAGGATCCCGCACGTTTTGAGCATTACCTCAAATTTCAGTATCTTGTTAGGGGCCTGGACGAACAGTGAAAACACATTTTCCACTTATTAATGTTGCAATAATTTAATGATCATACAAAGTTATGAAAACTGCACATAGTGTATACCTATCAGCAGGAGTGCTATGGGTTAATAAAAAGTTTAGAAAGAGCGCAGGAAAATGCGATTATGACTTTCTTGTTCGGAAATTTTATAGGGCGTTTACACGATCCAACAAACTTCCAGCAAACGTTCAGCATTAGCACATGCATTTTGAATACATTTGCTGGATCGTGTAAACACCCCATTAGTCTGACTCACCCTCTATATTGGAAACTACATTTAAACTGGTAGGTTGTTGAACACAGATAACAAGAAAAACAACGGACACCAAACAACACTGAAGCAACTAACTTTTTACTGAGATAAAGCATATCTGCAACGACAATGATATGATATGACGACAAAGCAATATATACAGCAAATATATGGCGATAATAATAATAAGCAAACTAAGCTATATATACAGCATATAAT
>Ga0209671_1007280_pt1 | contig 11470 bp, 7 predicted proteins | sample WorMetHERISLAND2_2_FD_187401 | JGI IMG/M metagenome (GOLD analysis project Ga0209671, IMG submission 187401) | Marine gutless worms symbiont microbial communities from Max Planck institute for Marine Microbiology, Germany - Olavius geniculatus... | ecosystem: Host-associated > Annelida >...
AATGCCAAAACAAGTGTTAAATACTATTCTAATACCAAATACTGCACCTGGCATTTAAATAGCATAATAATCAAACGTAACTCAAAAACATGCAAAACTTTTACTGCAACACCAAACACAGCATTTTATTTCATAATGCATCATAGTGCTTTACGAAGATGACGCAACAAAAGTCTGTTAAGAAAAGTAAACAGCTAAAATAGTTATCGATTTTTTATAACTTACCTGTTAAGTATTTGGAAAAAACAAATATTAAATACTGTTTTTATTCAGTAGTTAATAATATTTTTTAATAATTTAAAATACTTTAGTTTACTTTTTAAGAACTTTAAAAATAATTTTAAAATATTTTAAAATATTTATGTGACATTTAAATACGGTTTTAATCATCGCACTAGCATGTAAATAGTATCTAAATACAAAAGTGTTTAAATATTTTACAACATTTTAGGTACCACCGTAAGCCGGCTGTACAACTGACGTCAAAGTCTGCGTCGACGGGACGACGCGACGAGAGCCGAGTCAAGCGACCAATGAACGCGTTCATGGTCTGGTCACGTGCTCAGCGACGTCGCATGGCGCACGACAACCCCAAGATGCACAACTCGGAGATTTCGAAGCGACTCGGCGTCGAGTGGAAGCTGCTGACTGAGGCAGAGAAGCGACCGTTTATCGACGAGGCAAAGCGACTGCGCGCCAACCATCTGAAGGAACATCCGGACTACAAGTACCGGCCGCGCCGCAAAACGAAGTCCATCGCCATCGCACCAGACCATGCACATGACCTGCAGCAGCAGCAGCAGCAGCGCTATCCTCATCCGCAGCTACAGCAGCAGGTGATGCACGCAAGACACCAGCAAGCATAACAAACTTTTTCAGTAGACTGCTATTATTATTATTAGTTATTTTATTCGTAGATGTTAAAACATTAATTTGTAAATAAAAACATAAACAACTCGTTTTTTCACTTTTATAAATTTAAAAAAAAACGCATAACTAGAAATACGTTCTGTGGAACGAGGTCTGTTTCATTGCCACGGTATATAGCCTAGCAGCTGCGTATAAGGGGGGTAGGTGCAAGCAGGGTGCAATTATTTTTTCACGGGGGCCGAGTTGTAGTCAATTTTGTCCAAAATTTTGTTGTCATGGCAACAGGGGTCGGCAAACGAGAAATTTAAATGACACCATCGAATAGCCCGGGTCCGAAAACAGAGGGGTAGATACAAACAGCGCGCAATTATCTTTTATGGGGACCGAGTTATACCGCTTTGAAGTCCCCGTAGGCCGTAATGCAAATTTTTAAAAATTGGGATAAAATAAAGGACGGAGTTATCAGATTTTTATCCCAAACAAACTCGATCTTACTTTTTGGGCTTCGAATCACTGTGCAAAATTTCATCAAAATCGAATCAAAATTGCGGCCGTAAGAGTGTTTACAAGACAGACTGACAGAATGACAGAATGACAGACAGACGCAAGTGATTTTATAATCTGTCCCATGCTATGCTATCTACACGGTGTTTCATAAAAATGGATTCCTTTTTCTTTTTTCATAATTCAGTCAAATAATAATCAATTTACATGAAATTTTTACCAGTGACCAAAAAAATGGCCAAAATCACAAAAATGGGTCTAACGTTTTGCACGTAATCCATCAACATCACACACAAGTCGCTATACAAAGTGTGAGCATAAAATCAGTTCACCCAGCGGTAAAGTCTCTGAAACTCGCTTACAAATCGTATACCGCAGCATAGCTGTAGCCGGCAGTGCGCAAGAACTGTTGTCTTGAGAACAACTGCGGTTCGAACTTCTGCCAGGATCGGAAAAGGCTTTGCTGTTGTTTGCGTGCAACAGTAGTAACAGGCGCAATAGTATCTAGATCATTCATGGTGCTATACGTTACTGTCTGTTGTTTTGCAATCTCATTCAAAATAATAAAGAATGTATGATGCTATGAACTGAATTGCGCATTGAAATGCCGACTGAACGACTCGGATTCGTTATTAGTACGACGTGCATCAGACGGAACATGCGTCCAAAGCGAGGAAGGCAAGATTGTAGTTGTAGTTTCTACATAAGTCGAACAAAAGCAATCGTCAAACCTGTCACATTTATCCGATGTGGGTAAACAAGACATTATATCACCTGTCACGTTCCGTGATTTTTGTTGTCTTTTATTTTGTGATTTTGTCACACAACGTTTGTGATTTTGGTTCGGTGATTTCGGTGCATTTTTCATGTAATTATTGATTTTGGTCGTTTCCGGTGCCGTCATTGACGACGTTAGCGACCATACCGTGTCAAAGCACTTTGTCTTCCAAAGCGCTGATAAGCTGCGTTGGGCTTACGTTGTTTTGCAGGATTCACACAAACCGTCCAGACACTTCAGTTTCTGAGGCATTTTTGTTCTATTTTTCCAGTGACCACTAACTTTTCAAGACCATGTTTTTTCAAGGCCTGTCCGGGAAAGAAAGCTGCCGTTAACGGATTCTTTTTTAGTGTACGCTCTACCCCTGCCTTTTTAGTACTTCGTCATTAGGCCCTACTTTTCTTCTCAGTTTACAGTATCCTCACATGTCATTGTGCTCAAGAACTAAACTTGTAGTTTGGCTATATAGCCTACAGTGAATACAGTGTATTACATTGTAACTGCAGCATGTCGGCGGTGAGCGAGATCATTACAACGGCCGGGTGTTCGATAATGCATCGTTTGACTACCACGTCACACGGACAACATCGCAGTTGTCATTCTGCGGTTACATGGATGCCGCCGCCGTCGCCGCCACTCAGTACGCGCTCAGTCCTGCAGACGTCTACAGCGCTGCATCGGTCGGTGGAAACGTTCTGACACCTTCGTGCAGCTACAACTTTGCCGCCATGGCAGCAGCGGCCCGCAGCAACCAGAATACTGCTGTTGATCCATACAGCACCGGATACGTCGGCTACGCAGGTAACTACTCAGCGGGATGTGATATGATAAAGCAAGAACAGCTGAACGACGCAGTGTCGCAGCCAACTGTGTGTGAAGGGACCATGTACCCGGGTGGTCAATCTGCGTCGCCGGTGGCCAACGACTGCTCACCTGACTTGCTACGCAACACTCTGGACTACGCGACAGCCCGGCGACTGGCTTCATCTCAGCATCTGTCGAAGCGTTGTGCTGAATCTCCGCTCTCTGGCTTCGCGACGCCCAGCTATCACCAGCATCAGCAGCAGCAACATTGCTTGACGAACTCCGTGAATATGACGTCTATGTAACGTAACGTAGGTTAGATATCATCGTCGGCGTTTGCTTGCTTACCAGCAACATGTGATCGAGCTTGGTCTTTGCCAGTCTTTGGCTTTCTAGTAACATTGGAGATGCAGTTTGGGCATCAAAACTTTGTAGTTTGCACAACCAGCAGCAGTAACAATAATTATGATGCGTAACATAAGTGAATCTGATTAGCCATCCAAACTTCTGTGTATATCCCTTCACACGTGATAGCTGCCATTTTTTTCAGAACAGTTACCTATTTTAGAGTTAGCATGTAAATATAGCAATTAGTTGTATTCCATTATACAGTAACGTGTATTCCTATATGCTGAACATGCTTTATTTGTGTCATGTGTTTATTGCAACACGCAGAAGTTTCGCCAATGAATTAAACACAACGGTCGGTCTATTTAAGCTACTGCAAGGATGTAGGCCAAGATATAACATTTTCGTAAATGAACACAAAAACAATTTTAACTCAGAATTTTTAGAACCGAAATGGCTGTTATACATTGATTTCAAAAAATATTTGCTTATGTACTTACACCATAACATGATGTTAGGTTATGAAATGGAGACAAATTGACGTTAGAGCATGTGTGTGTTCACAAAATTGTGTGAATTTCGTTTGTTAGAAAATATTTTGCTTGACATCAATGTGGCAATTAAATCAAATGAAAATATGGTCTTACGTAGTGAATTTACTCAGTGTAACATTTATCGGTTGGAGCCAATGTTACATTGAAGAATGCTTAACGACAGTCAAGGAACTAAAAATTATCGTTGCTGTTTTAAAATGTTTATACTCCCCTGATAGCAAAAATTTTAATTGTGAGGTTTGCACAATTAAATTTTTGAACGAAAACATAATACTCGACGTGTCTGTGTTTGTTTTGTCAATATCGCTCCTTTGAAAAACGCAAAATTAAAACAAAACCGGTTATTTATTGTGACAGGCTAGTACGCTTGATGTTGGATTATCGCTAGCTATAGCTTTGTACCGCAGTCGACGTGACGTCGTCTGACTATTATACAGGTGTTTCGCGTAAATTGCTATTTGCAGCGCGTGTGCGCGAACGTGCGGCCAGGCTATTGACAGGTCGCCATTGTTCGGCTGCAGACGAGATTGCATTGTGACGACGATCAACAGTCAGCAGGACAGACAATTGATCCGAGACGTGTGTTCAGCTAATCTCCGCTTTAACGTGAATTCTTTTACCTCGACCTCGCTCCATCGTCCCTATACATAGCCTGACGCCCGAACACAGTTATTGTCCTAATGCGAATAACGACAAACTGCATTATTGCTCTTGGCATTAATGTCTGCAGCTTGCCTACAACATCGGTATCATATGTTAAAAACTAAAGAATTGTAAAATCAATTATCATTTGTGGACAATACAAGTTTCCGGTAAATTAAAATAGTTTCTTTCGGCCCTTGTTAAGTACCACAGCACAGATAAGTCGACAAAATTATCTTTTAAGTCTCTAATACCACGCAGAGTTCCTTTTGCGCCACGGTCGAATCTTGCAAGATGGCCTCCTTCAGATGCCAAATTTTTAATTTTATTAAAATGTTTAAAAAATGCATAACTGGTATAGCAGAGTGCGTAATGTTCGTTCAAGGTCATCCGAATTCGATTATGCTCGTGTCAATACATGTATTAAAAAGCTTATGCGACTTTTTATTACTAATAGTGACTTTACTATATCTCACCGTTCCGGAAATACGGCGACTTAGGCCAATCGGTTGAAAATCGCCGAATTGCCTTACTCCACCTGCGTTTTATTAGTGATCAATATCAACGTTTAAACCTAAGTTGGAGAGCACGATTTGAGACAACGAGAAGGCTTTTGCAACCCATCGCGAATGAAAGAAGCATATGCTTGCCGGTGTCGTAGCACGTAGGTAAGCGACTGTATCCGACGCAGTGCGCGATGCGCGTGGACAGCGACTGTGGTGTGGATACAATGAAATCGTATGATTGACGCGGGCCGTGACACGGTCTTGCTCCAGTGAGTCGACAAGTAGGCCTACCACGTACCGTCGAGGACTCTGTAGACAGTGTGCCGTACCGTAGTCAGGAGCGAACAAACTCCACTTGCTTCAATATGCTGTGGACTTACTTACTTGTTGTATTCAAACGGGTCCTATAGGTTACAGCTTTCTATGAAAAAACCCATTTCAAAGCTACGGAATGTCACCGGTCACATAGAATCGCACAGTGTTACCTGCCATCCGACACAAGTAAACGCGTCCCGCTTCAACTCTAGACAAACCTCGGAAGAATGGAAGGCTGAGTTTACTTCGGTGTTGGTTAAATATCAAGATGGTTTACCTGTCCGCAAAGAGTCACCCATCGAAGTAGTAATTACTTGATAGCATCCCGCCCGAGAGTCAAACCAGAGACCTTGTGATCGCAAGTCCGTCGCTCTGTCGTTACACTACTAAGCCACAACAAGTTGTGCAGCTTAAATTTATTCGCCAAGTTGTGCAACTTGCTGTACGACTCGCTGCTTATACAGCATGAAAAATTTAGGCCAAAATGTGGCGTTCATCAAACATTTTTGCTTGTTTTCTGTATAATCTGGTTGGAGCGAGTGAACGTTCTAATTTGCTGTCGTAATGTGCACGTTATTAGTGCACGATGTTTTTTAAAAGATTTTCATGTTTTTAATGATTTGGGCATGTTTACGCATGTTTGTATTTTCTACTTCTGTTTAGCTGTAATTTTAGCGTTTAACGCTGTCTCTCGCCCGAAAAAAAATAACTTTACTAAATGCACAACTAATCGAAGCAGGTGTAACTTGGGCGCAACTCGTCTCGTTTCATCAGCAAGCACTTGATAAGACAACTCTTTCAGTCTGCTGCGGTCGGCGACGCTTAAATGAGCTCCGCGCCGGTGTCCCACAGAGCGCTAGCTGGCACTGGGCGTCAGAGCGGCAATAGACAAGAGCCAGTTACAGACGAGTTACCAGATCACGATGTCAAAATGACAATAGTAGACAGATCTTTGACGCGAGAACTACGTCGCCTAGATGATAAAATTGATAATAAACTGCACGCAACGTTATTCACCAATATTAAATTCGTAATTGCCAGTTGTTCAGAATATAACACAGCAATGAAATAACTTTTAGAATGAAATTAACGAAAGCGGTAAAGATGACTAAATTGCAAAACGACGAAGAAACGAGCAGTTTCGAATTAACACCACAGATTGCCCGTCGAAACTAAAACGATGGATGTTCGGAAAAACTAGATTAGTGCTGTGGAGACGCTATAGGGTGCGCAATATGAAGGGATAGAGGGTTATGAGGTCGCCTTTGCCATTGTTCATTAGGCTCGTGCACCTGCGCTGTCGGCGGGCGGGCGTCGTCTTAGGCTGTCTCTAAGCGACTTATCTACCGGCGTTATTCTCGGGCCAACAGAGCTTAAAGGGCGACAATATCGAAATAGTGCACGGGGAGGGATGATGTGGGATATTGGGATGTAGAGGGAGAGAATGGCGTGCACGAGGCCGCGCGTCAGCTTGGTTGAATGGATTCGATCAAACTGTTGGCCACACGGCAATTAGTGTGCAAGCGGCCGCTGCCGGCGAACGGCTTTGTATTAACCGATCAGGTTTTTAACCGAGTCACACGCCGACGATTTGCTACGAACAAAACACATGTTACTGTACTTTACTGCTTATTAAGCACCAGTTTGTCTCTAAATACGATGCATTTGCACTGTACAGAATGGCGCATTAAAATTTCGAAAACGATTTAATTAGGCTATTGCTGTATGAAGATGATCACTGTAAACCACTTTGAATACAGCTCCATTGCAGTGTTCAAGCGTTTATCACTACCAGCCTTCACTGCAGTGATTGATGCCAGACATTTCTGAAGCTGTTCGATTGCTCGTTTCACTTTTTATGTGCTACCCGATGCAAGTGTTAAAGTTTTCCGTAGCTCAAGAAAAACAGTAAACTACAATAAAATCATAGACGTGATAACGTTTCACGGATTCTTCTACGGACCAAGGGCATCTACTCACTTCATTTCTTTATAAAATGTCATTTTTTTAGAAAATTTAAAACTCAGACTACATGCACGAAACTGCGCAACCGTAAACTTAAAGTTACGATTTACACTTCATACAAGCACGATTTTAATAAACATGCTTCGTTTCGTGATTTTGCTGTAGAATACAAAGAAAATCTTTACTTTGAAATCGAAAAAGACAAACAATACTGCAGTCACGAGCAGAATAAAATCATTAATTTATGTAAACGTTCCATAAACATTAGCAATACTTTGCGTAGATAAAACAACAAATGCACGCATCAAACAATACGGGCATTTAACGTATAAAATCTTAGTTTTCATCAAACGGAAGGCACGCTATATGCAACAAACGCAACAGACCCAACGCACGAATGAACACCTGTTTTATTCTCACATTTTGGCCTTTGCATCAGTTGCGTCCATTGCGTTAGTTGTGTATTTGCAAGTTGCGTAATTTTCTTGCGTCGTCTGCGTCCGTTGCATCAAAAAAGTTTGCAAGGGTCTTGCGTTGCGTATATTGCGTTTGGGTGGAAAACTACACTGTGTTTCATAAAAGGCACCCTTTTTGTTTCCTTTATAACTTAGTTGAATGGTGATCAATTTGCGTGAAATTTTTATCAGTTGTAGCTGAAAAATACAAATTTACAATATTTCGACAAAATATGGCCAGTAATTAAATCTTTTTTGTTAGTCGTGATGTAATGCTGACATTGTAATGTGTCATGACTACAAACTGGCTTGAAAACTGGTTTTCAACTGGTTCTGTCAGTTGCTACCCTGCTTCGATGGTAAACTTTATCTTGTTCACTGATAAAATGTTCATCGTATCAGCACTAAGCAACATGGGGGCATAAAATCAGGCATCTCGCAATCCAAAAACTCAACCATCTCGCAAGCGGCGGGTGCTGGCGTACTGCCTACCTCTAATAAAAATTTTGTGTAAATAGAGCATCATTTGAATGAATTATAAAGGAAAGAAAAAGGTGCCCTTTATAAAACACCGTGTACATGCTTAAAGCCTAGAATAACTTTAAAGAAATTTGAAATACAATTCTCGTTCTACGTCGAACGCGTTCGACTGTTCGGTGTTGTTCATTCGCGTGATCTCGATGTCACGCTTGGCTTTGACAAACCACTCCACCAGCTCGCTGCCAAGTGCGTCGACCATGACGCTGTCCGCCTGCAGAGCGTCTAGTGCTGCTTCCAGGCTGGTCGGCAGGGCCTCTGCCTCGCCCGCGTTGTCATCCATATCGATGGCGTTGCCGGTCTGCAAACCGTCGATCCCAGCAGCGACCGTAGCAGCCAGGACAAGGTACGGGTTTGCCGCTCCGGACGCAATCCTGTTTTCAATGAACGTTGACCCGGAGGTAGCGCCGCACTGGATACGGAAAGCACTACAGCGATTGTCGAAGCCCCAGTCGGCACGTTTCGGCATCGGGGTCCTGTTCAGTCGTCGGTAGCAGTTGACGGTGGGTGAACAGAGGGCGGTCAGTGCCGGGGCGTGGCGTATGAGACCTGACAACCAGCGCCTTCCAACCTCCGAGAGACAATGAGTGTCGGCGTGGAATTCGTCGTGGTCGGCGTCCGGTGCTGACCACAGCGAATGGTTGAAGTGCAGACCGTTCGCTGACGTCGCGTCGCTGGGCTTGGACATGGACGTAGCGTACAGACCGCGTGACGAGCAGATCTCTTTGACGGCTTCGCGCACCCGAAACACTGCGTCGGCAGCGGCAACGTCGAGCGCAGGCGCCAACACCAACTCAATCTGCCCCTGACCGTGCTCCGTATGGACAGTCGTCACGTCGACGCCGCTAGCTGCCAGTCCGTTCTCGATGGCGTACAGTAATGGCTCGGCTTCTGCCAGACACTGGCCGGTGTAGATGTCTACGCCGTCAAACAACGGCGACGTGCCGTCGTCCCGGCGAAAAACAGCGAACTCCGCCTCAAAGCCGGACTTGAGCCGGTAGCCGAGTGCCTGGAGTCTGGAGATCTGGTACCGGGCGGCGTAGCGTGGGCAGGCCGACTGTACAGCTCCGTCTCGGTAGTGACTGGGCCAGAAAGTCTCACAGAGTATCTGGCCAACACGGAACTGGCCGTTAGCTGCCCAAGGAAGACGATGTATGCTGCCCAGTACTGGACGGACGATTGCGTTGCCGTTGTGCATCTTCGAGACAGCATCGAACTTCACCAGCTGCGAACGTGGCCCAAACCCCAGAGTACCTGCGCACAGACGAACGACTAGGCTAAGCATTGCAAGCAAACGAGTAATCAGCACTAGACCTATAGTAATATTTATAGCATCGTCAGTCGAACACGAATCTGGGCAAGTTAATCACATTCACAAGGTAGCGCCACAGCGCGACTTGAGAACTGAAGTAATGAAGTGAACTAGTGCTGATAAAAGGACTGTACTGTTTTATGCTCGACAGCAGATATGCTAAGCACGTCTCAGCTATCGTAGGGGCGTCTGTCTGTCCGTCCGTCCGTCACACTGTAGTTGTACAGTATATCAAAACGGCGCAAGCTAGGATCACGAAATCTTCACTGTAGGCTGCCACAGACTTTAGTTTCAGAATCTGTATAGCATTTTTAAAAATACGAAAAGGATCGCGGTCGCTAAATGAAAAGGGGTAAAAATGGCAATTTTGAACCGATAACTCGCCGTATCTCAGAAACGGTGCGAGATAAAACCAGGGTTATTTAATTACTAATAGAAAGCCCCATAAGCCCTTTCGATTGACAACAAAATCAACGACTTGGATGACCTTGAACGGCTGTACCACACTTTCATGCACATATGATGCGTCTTTCGGAGCTTACCGCAGAAATGTAAAAGAATATAAACTTATGCTGTCAGCGACCGACAACAATGTAGCCCAGATAAGTACAGATATTTTTTTAGGCCCTACGTTCATGTACAAGACTAGTAAAGTTGAAAGGAGCTAACCGGCGAATACGGTGACTCCGCCTGTGGTTGTGAGGCAGTGTTGGACGTGACGTCGAGGCACGGACTTGCAGCGTGCAATGCCGTGCAGGTCGGCGAATGTGAATCGAACGTAGTCCAACTGCAACCGGTCGACCTCATCCTGCAACCGGTCCACCGCTGTTTCTGATGACCGATCACCATTCGTCAGTGCTGGTCCGTCGGACAGGTAAGCGTCATCGCTCATAGTAGCAATCTTTGCTTGTTAGCGTACCGAACACTGAATAGGTCTACTGAATATAGCCTAATATTCGAAGTGTTCTTCGATATGCGTAGGCCTACATATACGATGCTCAAAACCGCGTTATCATGTAGGCCTACACTAATAGTAAACGAAGCGGTATTTAGGTCGTACTGTGCACAATTCATAAGTTCAAAGTTCATTCAGTTACAGGCCTATCGACAGCGTAGGCCTAATAATATTATGCTACTTCGCATGATGTCACCGTTGAGCACTCAGCCTTCCTGGCCATTTAATGGCACTTATACATACCGGTGACCTAGCCTAACAAGTGGTATAGCCTAAACAGTGCGTCTTCGTTTATAGCTGTGTCATGTAGACATGTGACGCAGGCTAGCGAACTGATATACTAGGCCTACCTGTACTGTAAGATAACGACTCGTTAGCCTTCATTTCTCAGACTACAGCTAAAGTGCTGCCACTCTTGTCCAAGTGCGTCGTAACAAAATGTGAAATTCATAATGTATAACCATAAAACAACACTCCTAAATGGCTAAGTTTTTTTAATACAAAACAACAATTATTGCGCAACACTAGGCGGACAGCTGCATAATATGTCAGCACTGGGCAGACACACTTTTCCAGTTGAGTTCAATCTTTGCGTATGCACACGTCTTCATCAACATTTTTTTGTCAGTTTATGATAATGATAAGGTGCACTAATTTGTTCTATGTCGAAAACTCTATGATGTGTTAAGTTTGACTAATTACCTAGCGTTTAGACGTAGATAAACTTTAGGATCTAGACGTGCTACTGTGTTTCATTCAAGGTTTCACTGGCAGTTACAAGATGAAGCTGTTAGTACAGTAGGGCTGCCATATCATTTGCCAACCGTTATTTCTGTCGAATGATTCAAAATGATAATTATTACGATATTTTTAATGAAAGCGGAAACATGCTTTACGGATAACGCGTGGCGGAATGACTACTAAT
>Ga0209671_1007281_pt1 | contig 11469 bp, 8 predicted proteins | sample WorMetHERISLAND2_2_FD_187401 | JGI IMG/M metagenome (GOLD analysis project Ga0209671, IMG submission 187401) | Marine gutless worms symbiont microbial communities from Max Planck institute for Marine Microbiology, Germany - Olavius geniculatus... | ecosystem: Host-associated > Annelida >...
GGGTATACTTAAGTAATGCCATATTGGTAACGGAGATATTTTGTTATCGATATTCAACAATTAATAACTCCGCTAAGAAATAACAATATTTTTCGATGAAATTAGGCAGCTTCTTCAAAAGTTTACTGAGAATTAAGTGTACCAAACTTTATTCAGATTCATTCAGATTTGACATTTTTATTGCACGATGTCTAGAAGAATAGTTTTTTTACTGGACACAGCGTATGATCAGGTTTATGACTCATGACTCCATCACCTGCAGGCTGACTGCCTAGAGATCAGGATTGGCTCTGCACATATATCTGAAAACACAGTTTAGCATTCAGCGGTTGATGTCACTGACAATCGCAATGCAATAGTTATTGTTATTATTCTGTACAGACTATAAAAGTACACTATAGTTTTTAATACTTTAATGCTAATAATAATGATCATATAGCTTTCCAACAGTAGTTGAGTGACATATACCAGGCTGTTGCAGCAGGCGTCCACGTGTGCCTCGACAAATGACAAATGCTGACACTGTCATAAGCACACACAAACACATTCAATTCCACAATCAGACAAAGACTGCTGTGACAAATAATCTCTACCCTACTGCAGAATGTATTTATAAAAACCCAGAGCTCTTCCAAAGAAAGAAAGTAACGGTGGTTGCCAAAACGTCAAAAACTTGCACGTTGATAAATCTACAGCATTTTGTTAGCCTACAGAAGATACTCAGGCTCAGTATCCACTGACGATTTCTTCAAAACAATGACTGTCTTTTAAAGTTAAAGTTAAAAACGAACTTATAAAGCGCCATAAAACTAAACGTGTGTAAAGATACAGAGAAAACTAACGACCTGGCTTAGGCCACGCTTACACCACATGTAACATGAAACAAATCAGGCATACTCCACAGCAACCAAAACTTGCACCAAATCGGCAACTGACTAGCCTAAGTTGATGTGGAAACCGTAACCACAACGAATGCATGTAAGTGATGCTGTGCTAATGATACCTTCGGGGTACGGAGTTCTGTCTGCGTCAAGAATCCACATCTTGTTGTCATCATCGGGCTTGAGCTCAGTGGATGAGTCCAGGTGTTCTGTGTACAGGAGGAAACCATGCAGTAGCTCCACCACCTGGACATGACAGCATGCAGTAGTAGTAGTTGGTAGACAACAGTAGTAGTGGTAGTTGTAGTTGTTGTTGTTGTAGCCCACATCTGCCCTCTTTCATCAGCTGATGTCAAGCTTGAGAAAATCAGCCACAGCGCCTGGATCGTCCCACAGGTCTAGAGTTGTCAGTTGTGTCGGGCAGGCAGGGCACCGGAACAAATGTTCAACGGAGTGTGGTACCACTCCACAGTCCGGTCAAACATCTGTCACGCCTGCAGTGATGCGGGCCTTGTAAGAGTCGAGGAGCCAGCAGTGACCCAAACGTAACTTAGCAAAATTAGTGCGGATGGATCTAGAAAGGTAGCTAAAGGTAGTTGTAGTAGAAGCAGCAGCAGCAGTAGTTGACTAGTCGTCATCATCATTATTGTCGTACTAGTAGTAGTATTAGCACTGGCATTAGTAGCAGAAGCTCTGTATGCTAGAGCAGCATCACTGATGCAACTACGAATCCAATCCGAATCACGCATCATCTGACAACACGAAAACCAGAACAACGGTTACAGAAATCTCAAACCACAACTACAGGAACAAGTATGATCTGAGTCACTCTGTAGTCGATTCAGTGATGCCAAAAAAATAAAGTAGGTAAACCTGTTGTGGTTTGGAGGTCACAAACATCTACAACTACAGCAACTACAGCAACAACAACAAGAATCAAAAATATATCCCAACAACAACTACTACTATTACTAGCAGTTAGTACTAATACTGTTACTAAAGCAACTACCAACACCATCACGATTACTACAACTATGTCTACTACAAGTCTACGAGCAGTGAAGTTGACTGACTTGCAAAGCGCTTTCACGTCCAGCCTTTGCCAGTGCAATGAGCAGACTGAGCGGCTGATGAAATGACAATGGAAAATGACAGAGAGATGACTGAACCAGACCGCCGACACCTTCATCAAAACCCTGACAACAGACACGGATACACAGACGAACAGACATATTACAGACACAGCAATACAGCACCAGCCAATTATTGGCAGCTAACAACTAAAAGGTACAACAAACAAGTGGAATAAGTCCACTTTTCCACTATACCCTTCAATTGCTGATTACCAAATGTTGTGCATAGTTACAGAACACATTTGCCACTGACATTAAAACAAGCAAAATTCTGGCTCCGTTCCACAGATGGACGACTTGCTGTTGTCACAGATTTTTACGCTGGTCAGTAGAATTGTCACTGTCATGTAAGCTGAAAATTGGGGTGTTCACGCTAAGTTTATATACAAATACCAAATTCTCTATCTGGATCGCATAACGATAGTTCTGTGGCGCCACCTTGTGAATGATATAGAGTTATGTTGCAGCCTGAAATCGCCAAAAAAATCCATATAATCCCCTATTTTGACGTTCAATGTCATTCAAGGTCATTGACTTCAGCGCCAATCGAGAGCCAGTGTACAACTTCCTATTAGTGATTAATAGTAACTTAGGCCCTACCTCGCACCGTTACTGAGATACAGCGAGTTATTGGCCAAAAATCGCAAATTTTGCCCACCCCCTCTCATGTAGCACCCTCGTTCGGGGTGACCCCCTTCGAATTTATGGAACAGCTTTACGGCTCCTGATACTAGAGTCTTCCAGGCAGCCGACGGTGAAGATTTGGTGATTCTAGCTTGCACTGCTTTTGACTGATCCACCTGTGTGACAAACAGACAGACAGACCGACAGAATTGCGATGGCTAAGACACGCTAAAGCAGTAGCTGCTTTCGCACGTAAAAAGAGACAGACACGGAGTTAAACAAAAGATATGAGTGGAGCAAAGCAGCATCAATAATGCAGCAATCACTGAAGTGAGATACTTACATGAGCCCAGACGTCATAAGCTATGAACTTTCTTTGCAGAAGACAACATGCAACACTGTACAAACCCTGTCAACACACAGATCCACTGTGTAACTACTAGAAATACTACAACCACTACAACCACTACAATCAGCACTGTATCAACCCTGTCAACATGCAGCCGCCCTTTTAATTACTACAAAAACTGCCACAACTACAACAACAACAACTAACAAGGCATGGAAATGGTCGACTACAAAACACAATAATCCATAAACAATGAAACAAAACTACAACTACTACTACTACTACTATTACTACTACTAGATACCTGAGTGTCAGAACCAAGGGTCTCAGCATGGAACTGGTCCAGTACAAAGCACAGTAGTCCATAGACAATGCTGTGACATAAACCAGCAACCACCTTCACATGCAGATAACACAACATAGTGAACATACAAAACAAATCAAAACCATCTGCAACAATATGTCTGCCCACTGACTATGTACTCTGTGGCCAACAGGTGCAACCGCCCAGTCAAACACTGCATTGTGAAACCCTAACTCTAAGTAAGTAAGTAAGTAGGTACATATTAACAGTGCACAATGCCGGCCAGTGGCCGAATCCAACCCTAACCTTAACCTTCAACAACTGAGCTGAAAATCGGCACGCCAGTTACTCCAGCCATGAAAAACCTTCACACCAATTTTGGTTTTTCCATGCCTTTTTATTTTCGACAAATTAGCAGCCTATACAAAACAGATGGCAAAATCCATTTTGTGGCCTATTAGTATAGCTGCACCACAGGCTAAATTTACTAAAAACAGATTAATTACTTTGATGAATAAAACACCAGCAGTCTGAAACTCTTAATCTCAACAAAACTCGGTACCGTCAAGCTGGTTGATAATACATACAGTTTTTCCAGTGAAAGGTTCGGTGGACAGCTGCGTGGCAAGATAGTGGAAAGCATGCAGTTGAACAGAACGCTGACCAAACTTGCGCGCCAACACTGCGAGGGAACTGTCAGCACTGGACGTCATGTCAGAGTTGAGTTGACACACAGCAGCCCACATCAGCAACAGTGGGCCATGCTCCTCTATGTCACCTAGCTGTGCCAGCTGACTGTTCAGTGACTAAAGACACAGAGACAAACATGGACACACTCAGACACAACAGAGAGATAAACAGTCACATACGAACAGTCAGCGGCCCACATCGGCAACAGAGGACCGTGCTCTTCCATGTCACCGAGCTGTGATAGCTGTCAAGGGCCCACAGTTTTCCGCAGAAGATTTTGCCAAATTCCACGGTCCACTTTGCAAAATTCTGTGGCTCACTGCTTATCATGGCCTTCCATTTGTGCGTAAACTAAGCTTTATTCTGTCCAAAAAACTTCACTTTTGAAAGCTAACATGGTGCTCAGTTATGTTAGCAACATACAAAGAAAATTATTGATCTTTTTTCTTTTCAAAAGTGCAATTTGTCAATTAGTCGCATTGTGTTTATTTACGATTGTGCCGAATTACGATGGTAACGATTAGCAGGGATGCCGTTTTAGGCAGTTTAGTTAGATTATAGTTAGTCTAATTATGTTATCAAGCCGACATTCGTACTAATCATCAGTCATTTCTCAAAATTTCCGTGAAATTCCGCAGCAACATCAAAATTATGCGAAAAAGGGCAAATTCCGCAGCTCAGCTCGAAATTCCGCGGCCTGTGGAAAACTGTGGGCCCTATAGCTGATTGTTTAGTGACTACAGACAGAGACACAGAGACATACAGACAAACAGAAACGTAGCAACTAGACTCCAGACACACAGAGGAAAAAATGCTCACAGATACGCAGACGCAGACATACACACGGACACAAGAGCAAACGTTAACAGCAGTGGGACCGTGGACTTCAATATCACTGCTAGCTGTACATGTGAACTAGCCGACTGTTTAGTTTCAGTTACCGACTACAGACACCGACACTATGGCCATCAGGCATCTTCAGCTGCTTATCTGACAATCTAGAAATTGTTACCTGACAAGCTCTCGAATGCAGTCTGCTGCTTTGACAGTCTCAGACTCTTTCTTATGACAATCCTGTTTAGCCTCTGCTATAATAGAGCATTGAAGCTTTTTCAAATAGTTTAACTATATAAAATCTATTTTTTACTTACGTACATGTTTACCCACTGTGACAGACTGACACGTAAAATTTTCTCCTAAGCAACTCCCCAATTTCAAGACATTTCCAGTTATACCAAACGTTGTGAGTGAGAAAAAATTACTTAACTGTTTTAGCAACAGATGCACAAGCATGAAATAGACAGAAGACAGACCAACAAAGAGACAAATAATAGCATACTGCAAATGCTGATGGTTCAAGTATTCCTTCTGGTGATGGACTAAAACAACACAACACAGAACACACACCTCAAAACCCTATAAATGACGTTAGTCCATAATGTGTAACTGCATATAAGACAGCAAACCAAAATCTTTACAAAATACTTACTATAAAGCTGACTGCACTGTGCACATGTAAAATAGCTATGTCAATTAGTCAACTGTATGAAAAGAGTAACAGATATGTTGCTGGAAGACCAATAATCATACATCAGATCATATCATATCATACTAATGGGATTTAACATAATGTAAGCGCAAACGTGCACTTATAGAACCACGCTACAATATTTGGTAGTCTAAAATCATGCTAAAAGACTGAGCAACTAAAACGATATATCAAATCACAACACAAATGCAATGCAATGTTGCAGGTCGTTCCAAAAGTTACTGTCAGATACAGAAAAAGCTTATTTAGCAAACTGCAGTGAGATGGAAGGTCATAGACTAAACAACACAGTCACAGAAACAAACTCCAATATTCACATTTGCATTAACTTGCTAGATCGAACAGATCGATTTTGTTGTATGAATGTGAAACTACAATGATTTCAAAAGCGATGAAGGTCAGGTGGATGGCTGCAAAAATTTGGTTTTTGCAGAGAATGCTGAGAATATCACGAACTGAAAAGAAAAATACCAACAAAGTACAAAAGGAAGCAAACGTACTGTAAAGTCTAATGACATGAAGATAATCCGTCAAAAGCAGCTTGGTTTTCTGGGGCATGTCTTAAGGACACGTGACGTTGACAATTTGGTGGTGACTGGAGAAAAGATAGAGAAGAGAAGCGCAAGTGGGAGTCTGAGACTACTTAAGGTATCTAAACAGTTTGTGTGCATCATGAAAAGATAATGTTGGCACAGCACCACTCATCAGAACGTTGTCACTTTGAAAGGCAGAATGCTCCGGCATCGCATGGATGACAACGTTAACAACGATGGCACGGCAACATAACAACAACAATGTGGACTTATTAGACAACAAGTCGTACAAGAAGCCGTACAACATCTTGACATGTCGGGATGTTGTGCATTTGTTGTAGGCCTTTGATTTCTGCGGACTTTTTGTTGTACAACTATTTGTTGTGAATCTGTTGTACAACACGTTGTACAACAGATCGACAACAAATTGAAGCAAGTGGAGTTTACATGATGGTCAACAAACAAACAAACACTTTTGAAGCAAACCTTTCAACATCAGTCAACTGTTCCAGCTCCATTGCTTCCACACACAACAGCACTTGCAGGAACCTACAACATCATGATAACAACGTGATATAACAACACGACAACATCATGACACAAGAGTCACTGGGGTCTGTATGCAGTGGCATATCTGCATGCTGCACTGTCCAGACACAATCAGCAGCAACTAAAGAAACCCCCTACAGCAGATAAAACAAGAAATTTGAGCTAATGCTCACGAAACACGCGAAAGCCTATAGCAGTTCCGGTTCAGTAGTTCAGCTAAAAATTGGGGTGTTCACGCTAAGTTAATATACAAATACCAAATTCTCTATCTAGCTCGCATAACAATAGTAACGTGGTGCCACCTAGTGAATGATATAGACTTGTGTCGCAGCCCGAAATCGCCAAAAAATCCATAAAACCCCCTATTTTGGCATTCAAGGTCATTGAAGTCGGCGCCAATCGAGAGCCAGTGTACAACTTCCTATTAGTGACTAATAGTAACCTAGGCCGGGTAAACCCTATCTCGCACCGTTACTGAGATACAGCGACTTATTGGCCAAAAATCGCAAATTTTTCCCACCCCCTCTCATTTAGCGCCCTCATTTGGGGTGACCCCCTTCAAATTTATGGAAAAGCTTTACGGTTCCTGAAACTAGAGTCTTCCATGCAGGAGACGGTGAAGATTTGGTGATTCTAGCTTGTACTGCTTTTGACTGATCCACCCATGTGACAGACGGACAAATAGATGGACGAACAGACAGACAGAATTGCGATGGCTAAGACACGCTGAAAGCAGTAGCTGCTTTTGCGCATAATAAAGAAAGCAACAATTCTATATTACTGTACTGTTTAGCAACTACAGACCTGGACACAGCAAGTTATTCAGGGAGTCATTTTTAAAGCCAATTTGATGAGTTATGGAGGTTCTTGCGGGTTTCAATTTATCAAAAAGTGCACTGCAAACCACTACCACATCAGATTTTCAAAAACCTGCAAACTCATAGGTTGAAAGGTTTTAAAAGTATGCCATAATTAGTGGGAAAAGACACTAAAACTGGATAAAGTACAAAATGTGCTGCTAACGTAACTTCTACTGCTATCGAAACTGTTACGGCTACTTCTACTACCACAGAGGGACAGACTGGCAATTACAGACCCAATGCGCTGCAGTATCGGCTCGCAGCTGTCATCCAGTAACTGACGGTTCACTTGATACCGACCAAAACCATGCTTCTAAATACAAAACACAAGACAACTGATTCACAGTTTCATTTATATACAAACAAGAACAGATAGCGATGCCGAATGGCAACATGATATGAGGCCGTTTGTGTCATCGTTGGAATTAAAAATTAAAGCGGTTAAAGACAGCGTATAACTCATCTCAGAGCTAAAAAGCATCATCTGCCATATAGGATCACACAGTGAACACACCACTGACTTAACCCAAGCCAGACAGGCCGGTACTCGATCTATCTATACCGGAGAAATGGAAGGTTGAGTTGACCTTGCTGGTTGGTTATACATGTATGTCGAGATGCTTCACCTGTCCACGGGCAGTATTGGTGCTATTAGTACTAGTAACCAGGCCTGGCACAGAGCAACTTTTTCAAATAGACATGTAGTAACAACTAACAAATACACAATCCTACCACGCCCTACCGTGAGCATCAAACCAAACTAACATAGAAGCATTTAAGAAAATCTAGACATAGAATTTTTACACCACAATTTATAAAAGAAAACCAAAATTCCATCCATATTTTTGCCAAATACTGACCACTTTCTAAAATTCTCCTACTTACTGTTTCGCTAGAAAACTTGCAGTAACTTAACGGTTAGACAAGACGTAACAATAGAAAACAAACAAGCAAAAGCAGAAGCAGAGATATCCTACTCTGAAGTGACTGAGAATGCAGATTAAGTCGTCATGCTTCAATTGAGTGCTTCTGTAGTAGAGTAATATCAGCTCCAGCAGTTCACACTACACAAGCACAGGCGTAGACTTAATATGTGCATATTTTGCCGCACATAATGACATTTTCAAAATCGCGTTTGCGAAAATTATGCCACATATGCAAAAAATTCGCACACATTTGCATATATGCCGCATATTTCCACACATGCTATCACATTTTTCAGCATTTTTACTTGTCCAACGTTGTTTTAAAACCGTTAGATATTTTGGCCGCAGACGATTGCCGATATTTACAATTAGATGGTGAATAAATTGAAGTCGAAAATGTCAAAACTGTGCAGAGTATGTGCAGAATATGCCTATCAATGACCACAATTATGATTCTCTGACACTAGAAATCGCATTTGCCAGAAATATGCGGAAAAATGCCGCATATATGCAGCATATGCAGGATAATGTACCGAATATTTCGCCAAATTCTGCATATTTTGTCTCAATAAGTTCTGCATATTTTAAGAAAATTCTCCACAATAAACCGGCATCCCTACGTAGCACTGGCTGTTGTACTAGTTGCAGCAGCAACAGAGCAGCAGCAGTAGCTTCAACTGAGTGCAACTGCAGCAGCTGCTGTAGCAGAACAAAACATAATTCTACTAAAAGCAGTCTGTAAAGTTGTCCAGAGAAAACTGGGGCAGTAACTCACCCCTGCAAACTTGAAATGAAAGAGAGAACAAGAAATTTGAGCTACTGCTCATGGGACACGGGAAAGCCCATAGCAGTTCCTGTTCGCAAACTGTCAGTCTATCTCCAGCCATTCATCGCCATTCATCAGTCATTTCATCGCGACTTTTTTACGGGGGTACCGCTCTTTGATGCCCTCGTGTGCAGGTTTCCTTGAACGTAGAAAATCAAGACTTGGACTGTTGAAATCTATGTTCAATGCTGAAAATTTCATGTGCAGCTTGTCCATATCTATCTCAATTGATTTCGGTGCAATTCGCTCTTGAAATGTGTCTCGCAGCCCGAAATCACCCCCTCTCATTTAGCACTTTCGTTCGGGGTGACCCCCTTCAAATTTATGGAAAAGCTTTATGGTTTCTGAAACCAGAGTCTTCCAGGCAGCCAAGGGAAAAGATTTGATGATCCTAGCTTGCACCATTTTTGACTGATCCGCCCATGTGACGGACGGACAGAGAGACAGACAGACAGATAAAATTGCGATGGCTGAGACACACTGAAAGCAGTAGCTGCTTTCACACAGAAAAAGCAGCATGAGTAGCAAAGCAACACAGCACTACTGCACGAATCTAAACTTGGGTTTACCTCAATACTGGCTAACAAAATTGGCATGTGTATGACATGATACAGACAAGACACAAGTATCTAGTTTCAGTTTTATACAGTTAATTAGCAGCAAAAGTCTACTCTCAGCAGCTGTAGTTTAGACACAACATACTTGTTCCCTGAGGCAACGCTTCAGCCATTCAATTCCTGTTTTCTCCAGCTGCTCAAATTCAAACACAAACACAATGCATGGATGGAGATTTCTTATATTAAGCACAAATGACAAACAATAACTCTTCCATCACACAAATTTTCTACTGTAGTAAGAATTCTTATGACCAATGATTAAGCTATCTTTTCCATGCAAATCTTACTGGTTAGTTAGGCTTGGTGGCATCGTCGGTGAAAAAGTAGGTAGTGCTGGAAGTTGACACACTCTCACAGACACTTCAAATTTCCAACCGAATTCCAACAGATAGCTGCAGATTGCTGACAGAAGTCTGTGGATGCTCAAAATTTCAATTTTACACCCAAATTTTGTCCAAAATTTTGCCCCATATTTTGCATTTTCAGAAAAAATTTTCTGACAGCCCAAAATTTAGCGGGCCAACTGCCCACCCTCCCCCCATGACCACAACGCCACTGGTTACCAGTTAGGCTCAACTTTGGTCTAAGTCTGTATGGTGGGTGGACTTAGATCAAAGCTTCAGCTGAGCGAAATACTAAGTCAAAAGTGAAGTCACCCAATGCCTCTAGCACCACCAAATAACAACAGAGTTAATAGCGCAGAAAAACAGCTTACAGCAAAGCTGGTGGTCATGGTCCACTGTGGCACACTGAGCTGACACAGTTCCACATACTGCGATGTCACCTGATAACAGAAGACGTAATATCAGTAATATATAATAATAGTAATAACACTAATAGAAATAGTAAACTGATAGTCATGATCTGGTGTGAGTTCAATGACAGTATGCTACAGTCAATGAGACTTGGCTCAGATTCTGATCAAAAACTACAATTGTCTACGTTCGAGCTGACACAGACTTGGTCGTGGTCAAACTCATCATTACACTTTCCCCACAAAAAGCTAACTTGTTTGTAAACATAGTCCACTATGCTCACACTAGCACATTACCAGTGACATCATCGCCACCAAAACGTGTCGACAAATTTTTCATTTTAAATCCGGCAATTACTACTCACTGAAAACAACTGACTTCATTATTCTGCACATTCCATATACAGAAAACACAAGCACAATGTGACTGCATTTTTCAGCTTCTCATAAAATACGATATCTCGTGATATTTCTTTTTTTTCATATTTGTCACAGGTACCAACAGCACTGCACAAATTGTGCTACTTAATTAAACTGAACTGCAGCGATATATCGTGCATACCTCAGTGATAAAATCAGAGTTGTCATACAGTGGTGAAATAAATCCGGCAAATGCTGCCTGTGCACATAAAAGCAAGCACAAATCAATGTAAACCCAATAGGGGTCATCCATAAAGAACGTCCGCACTGAGGGGGGGAGGGGTCAAGCCTCATGTGGACAAAAGCGGACAAGAGGAGAGGGGGGTTCAGTGAAAGCGGACGTCCATACTTACACATGTAGGCATCTGATTAAGGAGTGAGCATTTGGTGGTTCACAGCAGCCTACATCAGCAACAGGGCAGGTCAGACAGACCGTCCGCAGCTGGGAGGGGGG
>Ga0209671_1007282_pt1 | contig 11469 bp, 6 predicted proteins | sample WorMetHERISLAND2_2_FD_187401 | JGI IMG/M metagenome (GOLD analysis project Ga0209671, IMG submission 187401) | Marine gutless worms symbiont microbial communities from Max Planck institute for Marine Microbiology, Germany - Olavius geniculatus... | ecosystem: Host-associated > Annelida >...
GTTTAATGTTTTTTATAATGTTTTCATAATGTTTCTTATAAAAGTATAAAAACGTGTTTTTTATGTTTTTTATTTGCAAATGAATGTTTTTAACATCTATGGTTCGTAGCTAGGTCCCAGCTGAAGTCTGCTGCTAACCAGCATTCCGACACACTCCGCGGGCCGCCGCTCAAAGGAAACAGGCCTTCCGGCCAGGCAGTGGCGTAGTTAGAAATGTGAATTGGAGAAGGGGTCTCGACCCATTCCTTTCCCTTATCCTTTTTCCTTCACCTCTCCTCTTTTCTACCCTCCCTATTTGTCCCTTTAGAAGTAGGACCCCTAAATCCAGTTTTAATGGTCTGGGGGAGCGCTGTTCACACAGCACATGGGATCTGGTGCCAACAATTTTAATTATTTTCCCCGAGAATCAAGTTCAACTGCTTATCTTTTCTGGAGTCTTGGGGGGCTTGCCCCCCTCCTTTCGGGCCCCCTTTTTGTCTACGCCACTGCATTGGGGGACAGTCCTCAGTTCAGCTGCTGTACGGCGTGGTCAACGTGGTCGACTTTGATGTCTCGCCCTGGCCGTCATTATTAACTTGCTTTATGAATATCCCGTTATGTTGTCCACCACTCCGCCTCATCCAGTCGCCTCACCCGGTAGCCACCCGTCTAATATTTATACTCTCTGTGTCGATCGGTCTGTCGGTGGTCTGTGGCGTCTAATTAGACGCTGCTGCTCTGACTGAGTTATAGCCTGCGGTCGGTCAGCCGCTGACCTGGGCTTGTATCCGCAATTCCGTATATCTGTACGCTCCCACCTCTTCTTCTGGAATTGCCCTGCTGCCATAGACCTCTTGTCTGCTACACATTCATTCAGTTCTTGCTCAGCCGGCGGCGGCGGCGGCCTAGTTTTTCGTGAAATGCTCAACCGGTTCCCTGACCGTTAAGGGTTGTATATAGCTGTTAATGGGAAACCCATCGCAGAGCTATGGAGCGTCACCTGCCATATGGCATCACAGCCAGACGGGCCGTTACTTGATTTACCTAACCCGAAGGGATGGAAGGCTGAGTTTACTTTGGTGTTGGTTATATATCCAGATGGTTTACCTGCCCACAGGCAGTTATCCATCCACTGTTCAGTTCAGCCTACCTCATCTAGGCCCCACTATAGGGCCAGTGCCAATGCGCCATGACATATAGGGGCCTACAGGGCTTCTGATTGACGTTACAGTGTGACGTACTTCTTCGTGCTCTGTCAAACAGATTACATTAGATTAGACTGTACTCTTGTGTGCATGTTGTAGCTGCATCGACGCGTGGTTCAAGGTGAACAGATCGTGTCCTGAACACCCTGCCGACTGACTGACTCTACACAGCCAGTGACGACCGACATCATCCGTCATTCACCGACTGAAGAACTCATTGGTTCATTGACGACATGAACGGAACTGAACCGAACCGTGAAAAGTGTGCTCCAGTGGATAGTCAGTCCTCTGTCAGCTGTTACGGAAGTGATGGGGAGAAAATTTAGCAGTTTCCGGCAGCATCCATCGTGGGTTAAAAAGTGGGGGCAGCAATTTATCTGCAAGCTTCTGGGAGCAAAATTGGCGTATCAAGAACTTGAACTTTGAATTCTCGTACTGCATCTATAGAAAGATAATCTGGAATTTGCTCATGCAGTATAGAACAGATATTTTCGCAGTGGTGGAAGCCCAGCTGCAAATTTTGTATTTTTGGAAGAAAATTTTTTTGAGAGGATAAAATTTACTAGGACGCTGCTGTCTGACTCTTGTGCGTGAGCTTTTGTGTAGTGTGGATAACAATAACGTGTCTGTCTGTTTGTGGACTGTCGCATGTGAGGCCTAATTTGCTACTTTTTAGGAATTTTCCTAAGATCTTGCTAGGTTCAACAGTTTTGCGATTTCCCAAGTATTTCCTACGAATTGATTTTTGTATATTGGGTTACGATTTCTTAGCATGTTCTAATTTCTAAAATTACCGGTAACCAAGTATTTTTGCATTACTTCTAAGATTTTTTTTGTAAATCACATTTTTTCCCTAAGATTTTCCTACGTCAGGCTTTGTTGTAGGTTTTCCTAGGAACAAACTAGCAAGTTTTGTAAATTCGGCCCCTGCTACATTGTTTGTTTGGTAGCGCTGAACTTACGACTTATGTTTCACAGCTGTCACCACCTGCTTTCATATTCTGCAAACTAGCGCTAGCAACTGCACTGTCTGCATAGTGTCATTGTGACCAAAGGCAATTCCACCCCGCTAAATTTCGCATGTCGGGGAGTTGTCAGAAGATTTCCTTTTGTCAGAGAATTTTTGTCCTAAAGTGCAATATTTGTGGTGAAAACCCCCCATTTGGGGGAATTTTGGGCGAAAGTGATAAAATTTTGAGCGCCATAGTTTCGTCTGTCTGAAATTTGCAGTGGTCTGTCAGAAAGATGCAACTTCCTGCCCAGCTTACTTTTTTACTCCTCGCACGCTACGTTCCTAACGTAGCGAAGAGGAGTATATAAGATCAGTGTAATACTGAGGACCGACCGACGACCAACCGACCGACCTCAGTTCCTGGAAGAGCCTTCCTGGAAGGACTTCAAACGGCCATATCTCCATAATGGTGCTAGATAGATGCATGGTCACTATAGACCACCCATAGGAAGTCGACCCCGGGTAGTCGAATGGTCACGTGACCGATGACGTCACGTGACCCCAAAAGGTCAAGGTCGTGACCCCATTATCTTTGAGGCGCCATATCTCCGTAACAGTGCCAGATAGACGCATGCATTGAGGTATAACAAGACAAATGGCAACTAGCTTCATCAACCATTATTGGAAATTTTTTCGTCTCAGTTCCTAAAATCAGGCAATATTTTATGAACTTTGGGGAGACAATTTCCAATAACGACCTCGACGCCAGCCACTATTAGTATAACATTAAACGGGTCTCGGTTAGATGCCGGGTCTCTAATACAAGCCTTTGAGTGGTGGCCCGCGGAGTGTGTCAGAATGCTGGTTTGCAGCAGACTTCAGCTGGGACCTAGCTACGAACCATAGATGTTAAAAACATTCATTCAAAGCTCTTAAAAGAATATTTCTACAAAAGAAAATGATGGGCGTGAGGAGTACATTAGATTGGTCGCAATCTAATAATAATTCTTGTAATCCATGATGTCACTGTGTACAGTGTATATGATGATCCCAGGTATTAAGCTGCACAACATCTAGAACACATCTTAGCCAGCTGTCTTGCCATTCTTTTTTTCTAACAAAAAACATGAGTTCAGTGTATGCATATTTGTCACTAAGGAAAGGCTCATAGAAATGAAACACGAGCAACTTTTCTATGGTGGCAGTCTGTAATCTAGCAAGTTTGGCACAAGTTGCTCTCTTCAAAGGTCACAGTCACAGAACTGTTACCTTGTCAGTATGTAATATGTAATTCTATGAACCAGTGCATAAATGTGTCTTGTTCTAACAAGTCGTGTAGATTACACGTGCCAATACAGCATGAATGCTGATTGACGTGTTTGATCTGTCTATGCACCGTGACGTACGGAGGCCTCCTGTATGCCATGCGATTTGCAGCTTATCTTTAAATGTTCTTGTGGTAGGCAAATCTGCCCTAATAATCTTGCAAATCGAAAAAATCTTTGCCCAATAACAAATCTGCCCTGTGACACTCTGGTGTTCCAGTAAAATATCTCCATCTGAACAAGTAGAGGGCTCCCAGGAGCAAGAAGTGAAATTTCAGGACCCAATGTTTACAAAATTTTAGGACATTTTTGTCAGTTTCACGAGGCTCAAGACACAGAAAATGCACGTTTTTCTGTCTTCATAAATGTTATTGATTGAAGCAGATCAGTATTGCAGTCCTAAAATGTTACTAAGGCACTGTTACACATAAAACAATAAAATGTCACAAGAGAAAACATTACTTAACAAAATGAATGCAGTGCCATAACGACAGCATAACACAGGTCCATATCAGGACATTCTGACCAAATGAGTAAAATTTCAGGACATCTGTGACATTTCAGGAATTTCAGGACAACTGGGAGCCCTGCAAATATCAATTTTGTAAGTTTTCAACACTTCAGTCTTATCCGCATTTGTTGTAAGCTAACTTAGTGGATCAGCTAACTGGAAAATGCCCTGAATCTTGTCGGTTTTTGTATGGTGAAAATAAGTTTCGTTGAGTGGGAGGCCTGTGTAAGCTATGCTTGCTTGCTATGCCTGAGCCATGGATCCCAGGCTGTGGTCTGTGATTGTGAAGCCCTAGCAGCATATATGCAATACTGAGTGAATGAAAGTGAATGACTTGTGTTTTATTGTGCGTGGATTGGAAACGACAAAACTGCTGTTTTTCAGTATTGTTGACGTGATAATTCATGAACCACTGCACTTAGTTTGATGAGATTTTGCACGATCATGTACATTGGCAATCTCTCGAAACCCCATATCATGTGGGTTTTTTTGTGTGCATGATACTGCGTTAGCCCGCCGGCAGTACTTAGCCTTGAGCAAAGCTCGACAGTCTTGTTTTGTTGATATTTCTGTTGACCAGTGATCTGTTCTGTTTATTATGATTTTTGTTGTGTTAGGTGCCGGTGTGTTAATTCGCTGTTTTCTTGTTCATTTCACTTATCCCGTTATGTACCATATTGGAAATATGCATGAAATATGTAAAGATTTTGAAGTGGCGACCAGCCTCTATGTTTACAGTGTCAACTGGCATTTTTTTTTACAGAAATATTTACTGCACCTACTCTGGTAGAGTGTGTACTCACTGCAGGACGCTTTGGCATGTGGGTTGATTTGGTGTTGATGGCAGTTTGACAAGATTGTAAAGTGGAACTCCAGTGTGGAAGTCAGGACTTTGAAGATTAATACCAGGGTCATCAACAGTAATGTTTGGCTGTACTAGAAAGAATGGGGAGAGCACAAAATAATGACCTTGTATTTTATATCAGAAACGAGTCAGCTGTAACAAAATTTTAGCACAGGTCGTGTCTACATATTTTTATTTGCCATTTTCTGGGACAATGGGACATTCGGAATATTTAACTATTGTATTTTATAAACGAGTGTTTTGAGATACAGATGAGTGAAGAAAATCATTTGGTTGTTAAAACGGTGAAGATTGTGGTTCATTCATTTGTGGAAGCTCTGTGATGGTTTGCTGTGCTATTGGCAAAGAAATACGGTGTACATGATTGGAGCTGTAACAGCTGTGCCCAAGTCTTTCAGCAATGTATGCCCATATTGGAAAATTGTAGTTTTGATAACAACATCTTGGTTACAGCAATTCCAAGCTTGCGATTATCCATTGAGAACAGTGTTTTTGATTTAGCATTACGCTTACAATCTGTTTTCATTGTAATTATTATAACAAGCTGTAGTGAATTATTTCACTCCAGCATTGTCTGCAAGAAGGGGAAATAGTTTCAACTTATATATAAAGAATTTTAGGGTTAACTCGCAATGATAAACAGTAGACACTTCTTCAGTCAAAGGGTTTTTGAAGCATGGTATATACTACCAGAAGATGTGAGTGCATGTAACATAAATGCATTCAAGGATAAGCATGACAGATCGATGATGAGATGTGGGCATTAAAAGCACCTCATCCTTCTCAGTCCGTAACTGTAACTGTATTGCTAGTATTAATGTGGTCATTACTGCAGTAACTGTTGATGTAATTGTAATCATACTGTTGTCGTAGTGAGGTTATGTTTTAGTCTGTTATTTTGTATATAATGATGAACGAGTAAGAAACCTGTCGGCGTGCTAGGCTATCAAGTTATAACTGTTGTCTTGTTCAAAGTAACAGAGATAGGCGTATAAATTACAAGTACAGTGTATGCAAGATTGATGTCATGTATCCCTGCAGTTTTTATTGCGCATCGGCCACTGTTGTACACGTACAGTGAATGCTGTTTTTGTTGTTGTTGAAACCAGTGTATGTCGCATAGTTTGAGAATTTGTGACTTTCATTTTCAAAAATTGTTAAAATTTGCTAATATTTAAAATTTAAAAAAAATTCTTTTTCCCATCTATGGCTATGGGCCCACTCGACTTCCGTCGTTGAGAGTTGCTAGTGTTATGACTGACTGGTGTAACGTGAACTTGGGACAGCATAGAGCTACTTTTACTGAGCACTGATAGTCTACACACAGTTACTGAATCATGATAAAGAAATCACTGATGTTTCAATAGTTTGCACCTCAAAATGCAGTATTTTGATGTGGCGAAGTGTAAAAATAACATTTATTCCGCGTGTTAAATTTCGTGAAAAATTTGAGATTTTTTTTAATTCATAAAACACAAATTCTCAAACTGTGGTATGGCTGTTTGTTTTCCTGCATGTATCTAATGCAGTGTGAGTGGCATGCCAGTCAGTTAGTTTACTGTCATTGGTTGAGGTCTTTGATCAACTCTGTCATTCAGTGACTCATGAATGCAGTAATCGGTCAATAATTAATATCTGCAATATGGATGCACTGTGTTGTTTCATGTGGATTCAGTGATCAATACCATCTGTAATACATAAACACTCTGCCGTGCAGCATTTCTAGGATTCATGATGCTAAATGCAAAACTTGTATTTTTGTTCAACAAATTATGCATAATAGAGGCTGAAGGCCTAGAAACTGGGGAGGTGTCCATGGGGAGAGCAGCAAGCCCCTGCTCATTGGCAGAACGTATTTATCATTTATGGAGGGGGTAGACCCTGTTTGCAAGGAACAATTAACCGAATCACTAGGGCCCACAGTTTTCTGCGGGCCACGGAATTTTGAAATTAACAAAATGGCCAACAATCAGTACGATCGTCGGCTTCACAACGTAACTAAATAGACTAATTATATCACAGAAAAAAATCTAACTGAACAGCCTAAAACTGTGAGCCCCACTAATACCCATCATAGTACAGCACACAATTATAAACAAACACGATTCGACTTGACAGATTGCACTTTAAAAAAAAACGATAGATAATTTTTTTACGAATGCTGCTAGCATAACTGAGCAAAACGCCAGCCTTCAATAACTGAAGTTTTTTGACACGATAGAGCTCAGTTTACTCAGAAATGGATGGCTGCAGTAAGCCACGGAATTTGAACAATTTTGCCACAGTGAGCAGCGGAATTCTGCAAACTGGCTCGCCCTACAAATCGCAATACATGTAATCACATTCACTCCCCGTGTACCGGAAATGCAATCTGTTACAGTCATCATGGTTTTCGGTTGACTGGTGGCAAATCTGAACATTCTGTAAATTACATGGAACATCTATCTCACTGCCACTGGATATGACTTGATCTCTGAATGAGAGAAGAGAATCTTCAGTCTTGCAAAAGTCTCACAGTACTCACTGTGAATCACTCAGACACTGGACGGCTGCATTGTGAGTTAGTGCACACATTAGAATTTGAACCGTTTAACTGACATATATGACAATAAGAATTACTTGCTTTGGTTTGACAGGGAAAACAGCAAGAGTCATTTTTACAGAGCATTATTCAATAACAAAACCAATCTTTCTCATATCATTATAACAAAATATGTCAGACATATGCACATTGTAGCCTTGTGATACATGTAATACTGCATCATTCATGATGATGCATACAGTATTCCTTTCACACATACACATATGGGCATACATACTTGTAAATTACGTACAATAATGTAATGCCTTTATTAAAGTCCAATTTTTAAGCAAATGCAAACAGTTCACACACACTATGATACCATGCTGTTAATGCTGCAGCAATACACAAAATATTCTTATCAAAATATTACTGGTGCCAACTTAAAGAGGCATACACCACATATATACAAATACAGGTATACACACATGCAACTTTGAACAGCAATTTTAGGTAGACAGAGCTAGAAGGAAACGGAAACCCACTGAATCTGAGTTGCAAGAGGTGGGTGGCAGACTAAGATGGCCTAGACGCTAGGTTGTAGGAAAAATGCTTTGAGATGGCGATAAAAAAACACAGAAGGAAAATTGCAAAAGTCCAGAAAAGGGTATTCCAAACAGTAGGAGTGGCTGCAGCAAAACTAGGAGAACACGTGCATACATGAGGAACAAACAGCAAATTAGAGCCTGATGAAAGCAGTATACAAGACAGAAGACAGATGGCTACAACTGGTCTACTTTGCTCTATAACTTCTGCCACCAAACTGTCGGCAGGCAAGAGATCGACGTAGTTCGTGCTATTATGCTTCACACAAAATCAGTCACTGCCGCTAGTGACATCTGCAAAGAACAAATTTGTAAAAGATTCATGTGATATTTAATGAGTAAACTTCAGGAGAATATAAGAAAATTTCTGCAATTTCTGAAATTCAGTTCAAAGTTCACTTTTATACTGGCTCGGATAATAACACTAGCAAGATAGGCTTCATATTGGGAGGTTTCTGGCAACTTCTGACTTTAAAAGTTTTACTTTCTAAGTTGAAGAGAGAAATCTTGGAAATGTTCACACCAATTTTTGACTACTCTGCTTTTCCTGTTGGGAGTTAGAAGCACCTGGGGCAGTATGCATAACGTCGTAGATTAGTTTGGACGTAAGGCCCACGTCACGACTGACTACTTCCAAACTAGCACGTTACGAATGACAGCATGCAAAACACTGTCGTATCGGGTGACTAGCAGGTCACTACGTAGTTGACGTCGGGTAGTTTGACTCTGGAATTTCCTGGCTAGATGCACTCTGCCTCAACCGGCCTGCAGCTAAAAATAGATATGGCCCGACTTGTCATCTGCTGCTGTCTCAGGTATGCTCAAGCCTAGTTACAGCTCCAAGAATGTGCGATGTGAATAAATGAAATTTATTGAACGCTAAAAGTTTTATTCAGCAACTTATAATACTGCAATTAGTTTCAACAGTGTAACTGACTCGCCAGTAAGTCCTTTACGACGCATGATGTGATTGCAGCTTCTCCTTAGCGACATTAGTTTACATTGACAACGCCCAACTATATATTTATGACAGGTCGCTGGAGTGACTAGCGTTAGTTTGGATATAGGCGTCTGACTAGTGCTACGACATCGTTATGCATACCAACTTAGCACTACATCCGACGTAAATCGATTTTAGTTTGGAAGTAAAGTTACAACGTTGTTATGCATATGGCCCCTGTGGACAAACAGACAGACAGATGCGCACTGCGCAAGACCCATAATGCCACCTATTAGAACGATCACATAATAATTCAATTGCTGATAATGAATGAATGCTTACAACACAATAAACGTGTGTCAAAGTCTCAGCACACATTTACCCATCAGTTATGCTCAATTCACATTTCAACCTGACTAGTCTGTGCTGTCAATATTCACACAAATGCAACCTGACGAAAAATAAAAATCCGATAAAACTTGTGTAAAATAAAACAAACAGCAAACAGTACTTTACAGTCTAGCTGTGCTGTTCATCCACGATGCACTGCTGCAGACAGTGATAATTTCCATCAATTATAACAACACAAACATTTGACAAGGTAGCGCAAGAAAGGTGGTACATACATACGTGCAATACACAAGTATTTACTAAATCGCAGTTTTAGCCTCAATCACTGCAGCGAAGTGCAGTCACTTTGTTGAACACTCCTTTGCAGTGACGTCGTGGCAAAGGAAGTCAAATTTCGGAAATTTTTTCTTGCCGGAATATTTTCTTCCAAAAATGTAACATTTACAACTAAACGCAAACCATTCTGGGGGAATTCAGAAGCAAAACTGAAGTTCTGAGCACCCACAATCTCCTCTATCGGACGTTTGCAGCTGTCTGTCTGTCGGAAAATTCAACTTCTTACCACAACTTCCGTGAACCATGGCGCCGATGTTGCATATTTGATCAGTTGCATAAGGTCTGTCATTGATATGTTACATTAGCTTTCCCATATTATGCATGATGTGCACGGCATAAAACATGAAAATGAATCACTGCAGTTTATTTTTGAGCCACCCTGTACAAAGCGCTGATGTTTAGATGGACTGTTGAGCTGCAGTGGACAGGGCCGGTGTAGTCGAGCTGGTGCTCTGTTGAGACATGAGTACAGAATGCGATGCCGAAGACGATGATCTTTCAAGACAACGATGGCAAAGTCCACGTCCCATCACAGCAGCATGCAACAGTAGACAGATCACACCAAACACCTGCAAACAAACAGCATCACATATGGACACAGGTGTGAGCTCCACAGTGGTTCTAGGCAAAACAGTACCATGAGTCATGTTTAACTAAAGAAAAAATGTAATGATTACTAAAATCATAATAAATGAATTTTTTTTTCTTCAAGTCAAGAATGAATCACACGGTAGACAATGGAAAACATGATTGTAGAAGACAAACTGTTAGGCTCCATACTCAGTGCATCCATGCTAAATGTTAGATGAATAACTTTAAAAGTTTAAAAATTATCATGCATTTTACTTGCACAACAACCACCGTTATTGTGCACTGTAATCATTAATACCGTAACTATTTTGTTATTTTCTTTTTTACCGCTATGTTACTTACTTTAAATGGCAGAACATGCGTGCTTTACTCAACAGGGACATTTTACAGTCACTGCTAATCATTTTTAGATCAAACTCCAGAGTCCAGACTGGAAGACATTCAACAATTTCCTGGCTTTTAGACTTATACTTAATTAAAACTGCAGTATAGAAACCGGAACTAGAGTTGAGATCCAGCTAAAATATGTAAATACGTAAGTACCGGTAAGTGAAATGTCACCTACTGTAATTTGGTTTTTAATTGTGACTAACTGATAATTACAATAATTCTAATGCATTCTGGTTGCATTGCCATGTAAACGTACTAATTGATTTTAATGGCTGTAACTACAAAACTGCTTTTGAGCTAAGAGCTGCAAAGCACAGATGCTCAAGAGATGGACGCGAACCAATGCAGCGATGTGTATGCGAGTTGTTGATGGGGGAAGAGCCTGTAGATAGTTGTCACTGTTGGCAATGTCAACAGTGAGCAGTATGTTTGTCAACAACAATAGTAACACCAACACACCGTAGACAATTATGTCCTGCACATACCCATCACATATTAACAGTTAAAGGTAAATCACCCATAATCAACGGCGCCCTCTCACAGCTGCGTAACCCTAAGGGGTGGTGCTCATGATCGCTGTTAGGAAAGATCTGAGCCAACAGTGAATGCAAACACAGCTCAGATATATGGGTGGAGGGCCTGATCTCTCCAATATATTGCTGCTACTTTCCTGCCGGTCAGACCAGCCACAAATTATACTGCTTGCTGACAGAGGCACATGACATTGTGTGTGAACAACTTGCTCATGGTTAGAGACCAGCTTAATTCACGATTTCACGGCCGTGACATTTTCCGTGAAATTGACCTTCTTCCGTGAAAAACGCTGATTTCCGTGAAATCCGTGATTTTTCGTGAATTTTAGCGCTTTTAGTGTAATTTATGACAATTCCAGAGTTTT
>Ga0209671_1007285_pt1 | contig 11468 bp, 7 predicted proteins | sample WorMetHERISLAND2_2_FD_187401 | JGI IMG/M metagenome (GOLD analysis project Ga0209671, IMG submission 187401) | Marine gutless worms symbiont microbial communities from Max Planck institute for Marine Microbiology, Germany - Olavius geniculatus... | ecosystem: Host-associated > Annelida >...
TTTCTACTCCCTCTATTTTTCAATCTATACTCTTAACAAAACTCCCAGAGGGGGGAAGAAGCCCAAAATGGAGGGGAAAACTTCAGTCAGAAATTGGGGGGAACCTGAGCCCAAAACTGGGGGAAGTTGTGCCCGATTTCGATTCCAGATTTGGGGAGAAAAGCCACTGGCTACGGAAGTCAGTGTCTGAGAGCAAAATTATGCATAGCTGATGCCAAATGTAAAACTGACGAATGAGATGAAAAATATGTTAGAAATCAGAGATGGAAACTTTTCAAAGAAAAATCAGTGAAGTTTCAATCTTGCAACCTTTAATATTGCCAGTCACTGGCTATGTTGGAAATCTGTTTAAAAAAAGTGCATCAGACTGAAGAAATCAACAAATGGATACCCTCCCCCCTTGTGATGTCCGAAGAGATTACACGAGTCGGTCATATTTAATGGATGCATAGTACCATGCATTATGTATGCAGTGTGATGAGCAATGTAGCTGCATTTGTTACTGTACGTTGTCTGCATTTTATACCTGTGCATTTTACTCATCTACAGGGTGGTCCAAAAAACGGCACAAAGTTAATGACACCATAATTTTGCAACCGTACATCATACAGTCATGTGGTTTTCAGCAAGATGTTCCGAAAGAAATTCTTTACGTGACTAAAGTCAGTATTTGAATACAACAGTTAAATATTCTTTGTTATTGTTGCTGTCAATTAAACTATGCAAAAACAGTATTACTCTCGACACCACGGTCCATAAAAACGAGCCACTTTTTATTTTTCCAATATCTCTGTGAAACATTGACAGATTTTAATAATTTTTGGCATGCGACATTTAAAAGAAATTGATGCAAATGTCTGTAGTTTTGGCCACCTCGCTCTAAGGTTGTCGCTACACTACCTTGTGAAATGCAGAAGTCGTAGTTTGACCATTGACAACAATGAATTCATACTGGGTAGTGCATGTGTCAGCTCAGAAAATCACTGAGACCACAAAATCATTGAAAATCTGTTGCTTCATCTTTATTTTAAAATGGTAAGTCGACAAACTGAAATGATACAGCAACAGCAAGTGGGCTGCTTGAGTCATGCAGTTACTGAACGTGTTGTTGGCAAATGGTGTCAATGTCTCCTGCTTGCATTTGTGCTGCAGGACATTTTAAGCACATGCTGAAATGAAGATGATGTGATGTGACACGTGTGTCTTTTTGAGTGATAAAAAATTGCCAATTGCGTTTATCGCTATTCAGTTAATAATTTCTGAGCCAACGCATATGCTACCCAGTAGGAATTCATTGTTAATGGCCAAACTGCATTTCACACGGTAGCGTAGTGACAACGTTAAGGTGAGGTGGCCAAAACTACAAACCTTTGCGTCGTTTCTTTTTAATGTTGCGTGCCAAAAATTATTGAAATCGGCCAATGTTTTGTGGAGCTATTGAAAAAATACTAGTGGCATGTTTTTATGGATCAAGGTACATTGAAGGTAATACTGTTTTTCAATAGTTCACTTGCCAGTGGCAAAAACAAAGAATATTTAATAGCTGTATTTAAACACTGACTTTAGTCATGTAAAGAATTTCTTTCAGAACATTCTGCTGAAAATCGAACGACTCTGTGATGTACGGTTGCAGAATTATGGTGCCATAAACTTTGTGCCGTTTTTTTGGACCACCCTGTATATATATACCTGAATGTATACTTTTTTCCATCGATGTCTGAGGCTGTACTTTCTTGCTGGAATCTTAAGTGAGAAATCTCATGATTGTTTTGTTTTCACTGCGTCATTGTGCTGCATAATCACAGAACTTGGGAAAACCGAATGCACCGACTGCACGCTATAATTGAATAGAGGAAATGAGCTGGTTGAATTTTGAAATTAGACAGTCATTATAGTGACACAAAGTAATGCAATATTTAAGCAATTGCAGCTCAAATGCAAGCTGTCGCATGGACCTTGGATCTAACAACCGTATGACATTTTTACACATGGACAGATAAAAACTAAAACCTTGGACAGATTATATAATGTGTTCATTCATTCTTTCATTCAGCATTGAATCTTATTACTACTAACAATGTATTATATGACTACAGGTAAACTTGACACAGTAAACTGTTCCATGTGTCTAGACGCAAATAGAAGCTGAGAGACTGTATGAGCCAAATCAGGGCTGGAAAATAGCTGAAAAAAACACTTTTTAGGTTACATTTTTAAAAAACGCAAAGACCTCAAAAGTCAAATTTCAGGCGTTTTGTTTTTTTATTTATCACATTTATTTCATATTTTAATCCTTTTCTTTCCTTTTAACATCACGTCATCCAGTCTACAAAAATTACGTGACAGGTTGATCAGCATAGGACATTGTTTTTGGGTCTTAATTTTATGTCCAGCTTTTTCTCCGTACGCTAAAACCTTGGAACTTAACAACCCAAAATCTATTTTCCAAAAAAACCATGGGTTTTCCAGCCCTGAACCAGGTGCCCTTCTAGCCGTACAACAAACGCTGTGACATGCTCATAGCAGTGAATGAGATCATCTAGTAAAATCATTAGGCTGGAAAATGGCAGCGTATCATATCACATGCTAGATGTTCACAATACAGTACTACAAACGTTCTAGCATCCGGACTATGCAATCCATGGATCTGCGTCAGTCGGCACATCAAGTTCATTTGTTGGTCCAGCCCTGGAAGCCACTGAAGAACTAGACTGTTAGGCCCAGCGTGTTTTCCCGCTAAAATTTCATGCCCAGGCAGCGATTAGCAATCTGTAATGACAGGATCCTATTTTTACATGCAACAGCAGCTACTGCTATAGCGCATCTTAGCCATCGCAATTCTGTCTGTCCGTCCATCCGTCTGTCACATGGGTGGATCAGTGAAAAACGGTGCAAGCTAAGATCACCACATCTTCATCATCGGCTGCCTGGAAGACTCTAGTTTCAGAAACCGTAAAGCTTTTCCATAAGTTTGAAGGGGGTCACCCCGAACGAGGGTGCTAAATGAGAGGGGGTAGGGAAAATCTAGGATATATAGCCGATATGGCATTGCCAGAGTGAGATAGTGGCACTCTCTGGTGAGTACAAGTAAAACACTATACATATTTGGATATTTGGTGAAAATTACTGCACTCACATAATCACTGACTTTCTACAATGTAAATCTCCAATCGCATAATTTCACCTATTGCTATCATTTAACCCACTGTCACTGACTGTTGTTCTTCAAACTGTTAATTCGTCAAACTGTATAATGTAAATTATGACAAGTCTTTTTTTCACTACTTCTTGCTGTACATGCAGTGCAGCTGTGCTAAAACCTAAAATCGAGAAATCCAGCCAAAAATCTGGCCACCCGGAATCAGGGCAAAAGCTGGTACATCCCTAATAATGACTGTAACAACATTTCAAAGCAACAAATAATGTCTATCAATGTCTCGCTGAATAGCCTGAATATTCCTAGACACCAAAACGATATCAACAAATGTTAACTAACCAACAAAACATAAAGAAATTTAAACAGTGCAAGCTGTCATACTTAACCTACAAAATACTTGCAGATGAAACCGGACAAGTTGGTTGACGGTAGAAGGGCCTAGAATAACAAAACGCTGGCAGCGTCAAATAGCAGAGGTATGATTCAGACGCGCTTTAACGTCCTGCATCAGCTTGTCAGCAGCGTCAAGAATCACCTTCAACAAAACAGTACATTGATAGCTTTGAATATACTCTGAAAGTTTGACATCGATGTGGTTACACAAATTCATTTGTTATACCTCAATGCAAAATACCTGCATGCGATTGGTCCAAATCACGTCACATGACATTCACAAATTCGCCATAGTCACCTTCTCAGCAACAATGCAGTGACATAATGCCCTCCATGGAGGCACTATTAACACTAGTGCCCTCACAGGGGGCACTATTTGATTGGCGTCACGCAGACGCTGGTCAAGTTTCATTAACATACGAGACATCTATGATCACGCCGACGCCAAATTCATGCACTGTGGCTAAACGGTACGTCGTACGTTTCAGCAGACGACCATGTTCACTTTATTTGAAGAGAGCATAAAATACCACAAATTTTGGATAGAGGCATCAAGGTATAACAAAACAAACGGAGAATGGCGTCTTGATCAAATTTTTTCCCCTCAATTTGTAACATGTTGCCCTCGATCTTTGATCTCGGGCAACATATTACAAACTTCGAGTCAAAAATTTTCAATAATGACCTCGACGCCAGTCACTATTTGTATAATATTGAATGTGCTGGGCATTGAAAGAGACACTGTACAACTCCTGCAGGCAATGGAGATTGACATGCTTTGCCCACATGGTCTGAATGAAGAAAGATCGTTAATTCACATGTACTTCTGCATGGTGACACACATGGCCAACGTCTCAAGGGAAACTGAGGAAAAAACGGATTGACATAAATTTGAGAGGACTGCACTGAGACCATGGGCATCACAGTATTAGATGCTTTGTAACTTGCCATGGAAAGATCATGATTGAAAAACATTGATGGCAGTGGCGGTTTTAGACCCAGGCTGGGGGGACAGCCCCACCAGTTTTGCTACAGACCCCCCTAGTTTACTCGCCACCGATGATTTTTTTGCAAAAATAACACAAACATCTGATTTCTTTGCATTTCCAAATTGTAGAAAAGTGAGCAAATTTGCGGCTTCCATTGAACATCCCAAAACTGAAAGCGCTTCAGCTTCAGGGGGGCTTTGCCCCTGACCCTAAACTCTGCCCTGAACCCCGCTGGCGGCTCTGTCCCCAGACCACCAATATACACTCGTGCTGTCACGCTCGCCATGGGGCCATGCCCCCCAGATGTTGCGAGCTAGAACCGCCATTGATTGACGGACTGCTAATGCGTGGTGGCATGGTCATCATCGCAATGGCAACGATTCAAGTCAATATCGATTCATAAAATTACAACTTTTATCAATTAGTCTGTTGTTGACACTTCAACAACTGCTGCTTGCCTTCTTCAAAATGACTATCTGGGCCACTTGAACAAAATAAAGTGTGGAACGAGAGCCAGGAGCTTGCTTCATGGTACTATGCAGTCACAAGAAAAAACTCACACTGACGCTACAAATCCATTGACAAACCTGTATCCGCTGAACAGTGGACTTGCGTCGACTTCTTAGTTCATCGGAAGAATCGGCGAGACTAAGACCATCGAGCCTCTCCAGCTGTTTCGTCAGCATCTCAATACACCCAGCGAGCTGACGCCTCAACCGACCTACGGCTTCGTCTTGTAGATCAGTCGGCAAGTAGCCCTGCATGCCACGCACGGTCAGCCGCTCTTGTAACTAAAAATGCGAGAGATGGTCAATAACTAGTGAGAATCAATGTAATGAACGTAAATTTTTTCACAATGTATATATCAGTGAAAAATATAATTTTATATTTTCTACAAACGCATATGAGTTTGCTGTGGATGTGACGTCATTGTACTTTACGACATCACAGTGAACTGAAGTGTTGACGCGAATGGCATAGAATCAAGCACGACAATTCTCCATTTTGCAGCCAAATTTAGTAACCTGGTGCCATGAAGCATCTGATTCTCTGAAAGCCCTAAGAGAAATAAATGTACAAAACATCACTTTATACACTTGTTAACGGCAACATTGAAGAACTCGCACATCGAAAACAGCAAAAATCACAAAAGGTGATATTGCCCGCATCACACTGACTGTGTGTCAAGTGATGTTTTGTACATTTATATTTGCTGTTTTATTACTAAACTACTGTTTTCCTACTGGTGATCAGTTACAAAGATATTGCGCTTCAGATATTTTTTACAGTAGCCAGATGCTTGTAACTGTTACTTACTACCTATACTAATGGCATGACTGAACAAAGCAGACGACATGTGTCAGGCATGATGTCACAATATTAAACAAAATTCTTTTTATATCCACAAAATGGCCATATAAATAAACTAACTAATATTGCATGCATCACCCACTTAATACAGGTGCGTGTTAGAAAAAAAGGTATATATATGGCTATAAAAACTTATAAAAACTTTTGCGTATATTTCACCTATTTGCTGAGCAGCCCCCTTGGGCAGATTTTAATGAAACTTTGCATGAGGGGTCATCTAGCCGACGTAATCAATCGTGCCATATTTCATCTCAATCGGGTCAGGGGTTTTGATTCTGCAAGGGGTTGAATTTTTGGATTCCCCATAGGAAAGAGTTCAGCCTGTGATGTTTATGAATTTCTCATTTGCAACTATGCAAGCTATGCACAGTCAATGTCTCTCATGACAAGTATTATTTAAAGTGAAAAATAAGTGTGCTTCACACAAATTTATCTTTTGTGCTAGCCGTGCGCCAACAATTATTAAAGTTGCTGGAAATCTGACAAAGTTCTGACAAAAACAATTTTGGATAGTTTTTAGGGAGACATAGTGTATAATACATGTATGCAACGCTTCCCACTGATACTCCAGTAACTACTCCATACCCTAACCCAATCTCGAACCTTAATCCCTAACCCTAATTCTGTTTCCTGATTTTGTCAGGATGCCAACTTGCTTGGTTTTGATAGGGCAGAAAAGTGTGACAGACAGACAGGACTTCTGCAGAATACTGAGAGTAACCTATACGGGAAGGAGTACTTTGCGGAATGTGGAAATTTGAAAAGATGTGTTTTGCGGAATTTCACCTGCAGAACAAAGTCAGATGGCAAGCTATATATTTTTATTGAGTCATACTTATGGTACACAAATAGAAAAAGAAAAACCCAACACAAAAGAAGCAAAAAATCAAGTGATTTCTGTGTTAGCAGTAACTTAATATTTATGATAACTATTTTCATGCCGTAGCTCCGACCAAATCCTGATAACATTATTGTGAATGTAGAATGTAAAATGCACTATCGATACCAAAGTCAGCAAAACACATTTTTGAAGAAAATCTAACCCCTTCAATGTCAGAGAACTGTTTCTGTAGATCGTCCAACTTGCCGTGTTGTTCACTGACGACCTTGTCAACAGAGGTCATAACCTTTGCACGTTCATCTTCTTCTTCATTCCCATCTTCACCATGGCCAGACTGCAGCATCATGCAAATTTGCTATAAAAACAAGAAGCCCAGCTGCTGCTAGTATGGCCAACTGTACTGCCTGGAAATCTGTGAGTCACCATCATTGTTTAGTAAGGAAGGAAAGGATCAGCAATAAAGGGATCAGACCGGGCACTGGTCAATATCTATAATCCGTCAACAGTAATCATTCCGCCGATCCATTTTGGCAGCCACATTGTGGCATGCAGATTTTGCAGTTGAGCGTAAGCACTCCTCTTCTGACAGAACACGTGTCTGCAGGAGGTTGGCAACATATGACACTGAGCAGTGTAAAAAGCATCAAAACATTTAGAATCAGTATCTCTAACCTCTTGTCATAATACATATATAAATCAGTTTTCTTTTGAATTTTACCGTTAAAAGAAGTCAACTTTATAAGCACGTTTCTCCTCATGAGCAATTAAGAAAATATCTACTAAAAGACCAGAGAAACAGTATTTCAGAGAAACAACGAGGAAGATAAAAAAAATCCATCGAAAACAGAAAATTGAAGCTTAAGCTTACCTTACTCATGAGAACCATGACTCTTGCACTGGATCTGATGCCATAGGACTCCAGAGTGGCTTCAAAGTCTGTTAACGACTGTCCTGCAGTAATTTATTAACACAATGACAATTAACACCCACTTTCTCCAGCTATTATTTCGAAGTAACATGATAACAGCAATCTTCTGCCATTATGGTGTGCCGAAGATATGCTGGAAGTAAGATTATTCAGGTATATGAAAATGCAAAAAGCGTAAGAAAAAAGAAGTTCAAAATACACAAAAATATGAGAATACTGGGTATAAAAGTATAATTTGATGACAAGAGAAACCGTTTAGCTTCAAAATAAGTGCACGACACAGCTTGCTAAAATTTACAAAGCGAAAAAAATGATAATTAGTTGTAGCTTTCTAAATGAACTGTAACCTATATTAGCAAAAAGAAACCAAAAAAAATATTTCACTGTGCATTACTTGTTAACGATTAAGAGGCAGGCAAAATTTCAGTAATATACTGTTTAAGTCAATAGTCACAAAAATGCAAGTATGTCAAGTAAAAACACGGATGAATTACCTCTACATATCAGTCTTTGGTTTGATACTGGTATTTTGGTGACATCAAAAATCTTTTCTGCCAGCTGTCTTACCGTTGGACAGCCATCTGCTGCATCCAGTTGAATATGGTATCTCTCTTTATCTAAAACAATGACAAACATTTCGTTAAAATCAACTTTTTATACTTCCAGGCAGACAGCAAAATGGTAAAAAAGTGATAAGGCACATGAAAGGATCAGCCACCTGCTCATGCAGTAATTTAGACTTCTATGTAATGTCAAACTGTCACATCAAAATGTGGACAAAGTGTCTATCTTCTTTCAAATTTTTATGGTGAGCTCTGGAAGATGCATACAGCAACCTGCGGCACTTGTGCAGCAGAGTGTGATATGGCCATTCTAAATCATTAAATGTAGAATAAAGTAAGAGCAAAATCGTTTCCAACAGACATTGCAAATTTACGCTTTTTATCATCATCCACGTCAAAACTACTCCAGTAACTACTTCGTACCCTGACCCAATCTCGAACCTTAATCCCTAACTCTAAACCTATCCCTATCCCTAATTCCTAACCCTAACCGTAACCCTATCCTTAACCTTATTTCCCAAACCTAAGCCAATATCACCATTTCCCGATTTTGTCAGGATACCAACTTGTTTGGTTTTGATAGGGCAGAAAGGTGTGACAGACAGACAGAACTTCTGCAGAATACTGAGAGTAACCTAGGAGTACCTTGCGGAATGCGGAAATTCAAAAAGATGTATTTTGCGGAATTTCACCTGCAGAACATTCCGCATATTACACCTTAGAGTTTTCCTGCATTCTGCATTCCGCAAAATTCAAATAAAATCAAATAATCAACTTTGTGCAGGCTTAGGCTTACAATTTGCATCTCAAATCAACTTAACTCTTGAAATGCCGAGAAGTCTGTTAAGCCGACACATCACGCAAGAATACAAGGTCAACACAAGTAGCCTAGCTAGGCCTAATCCGCAAACGATTCCTGATGCGGCGCAAAGACCGTCGCTTGCTCAGGTAATTAGGTAGCCTACTGTGTTGTTTCATCTAACCGACTGACTGAGCACTGTGAAGGCACGATCACAGACGGCTACAGAAATCAACTCAAATAGGCCTACTGAGAAAAAGGTTGCTGCCGTGGCGAGGGCCAAGTCTTCGGATTAGGTAATGCACAGAGACTGAGTCACTTGCTCAGCTAAGGTAAATATTGCTTTTAAATTTGTAAGCTTCGACTATATATTAGGCCTAATTTGTGTAGAGCATCGTCGTAGTCAATTTTTTTCTATGTCGCATTAGTTTCAGAAATGCTTCTAGCCGAATTTTAATTCTTTAGAATAAAAAGTTAAAAGGAATGTTTTAGGACAAAGTCTGATAGAAGCTAACTCTCACTATCTCCAATGACTGAAGATATTAACATAAATTGAGAGAATTTATTTATTCTTCTAAGGGAAGAGGAAAGGGAAAGGAGGAAAGAAAAGACAAGGAAGAAATTAAAGAGACAAGAAGGAGGGAGAGGGAGAAAAGGAGAGGAAAAGGGAGAGAAGTGAGGGGAAGGATATTCCACCCCTTCCCTTTGCTGAAGCCTAGATCCGCCACTGGGCGGCAATCTTTAAGTCCACACTGGGCAGCCAACAGGCTTGCTACGCCACTGGCGCACATTGTAGAAATTTATATTTTGAAAATCAAGAAATGTGGACCACCGTAACTAACAGAATTAGGCCTAGGTCTAAATAAATTGCAATGGTGTTTGACACATAATGATATGCAAAAATTGGGAGGGTACTTGAGATTAAATGGGCCTATTATAGTTTAAATTTTAGGTGTGGGGAATTAGATTATTTATATATTTCACCGCCCCAATCTGACCTTTAATCCCGCCAAGCTTTCTCCCATTGTTGTTGTTAGTTTTGTTGTGTTTAATTTAACCTTTTGAAACTTTTGTCAAACCTATATTTTAGCCCTAACTCCGAGATGGACTAAACTTCATTCAGTCCATCTGGGAATAACGACAACTCGTAAGACAGTTGTAAGTCGATTCCAAAAACGTTTGTTCAAATTCCATTATTCCGTGAAAAACGATACATAATTTCTGATCACCCAAATATTGAAAGAACTGCGACGAGAACTACTCTATCTAGACATCGGTCTGCAAGTAAACACGAACAGCCACAAACTGCTAAACTGCAGCTTGCCGCTGCAGTACTGGTCTTTTATACAAGAATGTCACAGCTCTTTCAACACAACGCTCGGCGGCTGCATCTTTCTAATTTAGCCTTGGGCGCGGCCGCCAGCTATCCAGGAATTCTTAGGATATCTGGCGCCTCAGGCCTATATTTGATCGATCACAGCAGATTAGGCCTACTAAAAATTCCGCTGCATACAAATGCTATCACAGCGTCCGTGCCAAAGCATATGAACGTGCATCTGTCCTCCTTTGTGACGCTACGCATCGCAGCATCATCCTACTGACGACAACAATTTCCTTCGAGTGTTATAACTTTTTAAATTGACTTTTGTGTGAGCACTGACGGTTGCGTTTCTATTTGAAATAAAATGATTTTTCTTTCATAAAACGAACGTCTTGATTACACTGTAGGCCTCTTTTACGCGATGAATAGTGCTTGGTCCGTGCCTTGACGCCGACTGTTACTCACCCTCGCTCCCCTACAGTGCACAATACCGCGCGGCCTCGCACGCCGCCTCGCTAATTACTCTGATCCTCGCACGAATTCCTCGCACGCTCCCTCGCACTATACCCACCTCGCGCCTCGCATTTTACCACTGCCCATTATTTGTGTCCTGCGGTGTTTCTATAGAGTCGTGCGGTGTTGTCCTGCGGTTTTCAGGCATACCGGCATTCCGCAAAGTACACCTTCCCAACCTATACTAACCCATAGTGGTATGTCATATAACAACACAGTATGCGAAAAATTACCACGAACAACAGTCAAAGAAATGATACTTCCAATACTGTCGCACATTTTATTTTGTTGTTTTCATAATATTTTCGTTACTGTGCAAACAAATGACGTCATTTTTTGGGTTAACAGAGTCGTAGAGTTGCTACAATTTTTAAATTGTGTCAATCGATAAATGTACCGGTATTTTATGGTAACTTTTCTGTATACAAACTACAGTGCTAACTTTTTCAATCTTTAGTCCGCCCGAAAACGATAGTTTTCGGAAGGACTAATGTTTTAGACCAGATGTTTTTTTTCTCCCGACGCGAGATCTCCGAGATGCGTGGGCCGACCGGCGTGAAATTTTGCACGATGGTCAGTAATAGGCCCTATTT
>Ga0209671_1007291_pt1 | contig 11464 bp, 6 predicted proteins | sample WorMetHERISLAND2_2_FD_187401 | JGI IMG/M metagenome (GOLD analysis project Ga0209671, IMG submission 187401) | Marine gutless worms symbiont microbial communities from Max Planck institute for Marine Microbiology, Germany - Olavius geniculatus... | ecosystem: Host-associated > Annelida >...
GGTGGGTGGGATGTTTGACGGCAGTAGATGTGTTCTGCCGGCGCATGCGGACGTGGACGCTGACACGCCGACATCTTGCTGCGACGTCTACGCCAAGACGGCATCGACCGGTGACTGCTATGACCACAACGCCACACTCAGCCCTCAGTCTACACAGCAGCGGTCTACCGGCGGCGGCGACTACACGGTCATACGCAAGACAGGAGACTACGGACCCAGTCCTACCACACCGCCGCTGCCGCCGCCGCAGCCGCCACCTGGACAGGACACCGACACGACGACCGTTCATTGGCCGACAGTAACAGGTGCCCGTGACGTCATCAACAGGCCGCCGGCCTCCACCAGTTCGTCGCCTAGCAACCAACAACAACACGATGACGTCACCACTACTCTGCCGGCCTTGCAATGTAATCATAGTAGTTTCTGCTTGAATTACTTACCAGTACCATTGATGTTGTCTGGCGTCTTGCCTGGCGTTTTTTCTTTATGCGCTCTAGCCGAATTAATGCACCATCGAAAATACTGTCATTTCTGTGAATAAATTGAATAACATGCTGACACCAAAGATGTTGACGATAAGGATAACGTATACCATAATAGTAAATTAGCAGGCTGCACCAGGCTTGGTTTGTATCACAGTTTCTCTTTTCCTAGTCCTACGTAAACTTGCCCATTTGGGCTTAGCGACATTCGAAGACTATTGCTGCGTTCCATTGGGATCGTGAACTCGTGTTCACGAGAATCGGAAAGTGGTGATCACCATCGTGAGCGTCCCAAACACTGGATCTATCCTAATAGCTTTTACACCTGAATACGCGTGCTAATTTAAAGTAACCTAAGTAACTCAACTACAATCCTTAACTTAACACTAAACCTCAATTGTTGTTTTAAACGTCTGGGTGAGAAAGTTTTGCACAATACACACCTTTCCACGCTGCCTAAAGGCATCAGCTGCGAGTGTCATTCGCTGTACTTACGGCGATCTATTTTACGCTTTAATTACAGAAAGCTCATTATCGACTTGTGTTCACGAGTTTAATGCGTGTTTGGGACAGAATTTTGATCACGATGAACACAAGTTCACGATCAACGGAACGCAGCAATATGACTCTTGTATAATGAATTATGTTAATTATTTTGTTGGTGGCAGGTTCGTACAACTGTTCAGCGCGGTCTGAGATCGTTGCTCAGTCGACCAATCACAGCAGCCCTGCGTGCGTCGCCATGGCAACGTCCGTCATCCAGATGTCTGGACGAGGAAAGAGGTAAAATTAATTTACATGTAGTAATCAGTAAGTCTTGCAAACCTGCAAAAGGGATAAAAATTTTAAAAAAACAACATTGATTAATCTCTTAATCACAGTGCACGCTCACAAACTTTTTAACAACTTTTTAAGTTTCCCTTGAAGTTTACAACATCTGCAGTTGAAAGTTGTATCACGCCGTATGTACGTGCGATGAAGCAGATCGTCGACAGCGTACGACGGTAAAGAGTCTTCTGTGGCCGCCTGCAGTGCTGGTGGTGGAATTGCTGTACCTGTAGTCAAGTCGATGTCATCGGGCAGCTCGTCGTGGACGCACGACGGCAGTAACACAGTAGCACAACAGCCTCACATGACGGACTCATCATACCGCTACAACGCATTATCCTCAACCCATCAACGACTGCTGCTCACTCACTCCGCAAACTGCAACCCCGCCGCCGCAGCCGCCCCAGCAGGTATTGTAATTATTGCATTATTTACTTCACATTTTTAAAGATTATTCATAGATGTTCGGTGAACAAAAGGAGCACGTTACAATATAGGGCCTATCTTCTTCTTCGTGTGTGCTCTGTCTACAGGCAAGTCTAGTTGATGATGCCATGCCATTCGACCCGATATACAACTTTCTCTTCAGCTGCTTCTAACTGATTTTCCTGTTCTGTTTATGAGTCCAGCATCTTCTTTCTGAGTTTTTTTCCGTGTCCTGTGCAATATAGGCCTAAGCATAAGCGTCAGATCTAGCATGTCAAACAAGTACAGGTTCATGTATGACAGAAGTGTTGAAGCACTGTGGCCGACAGTGATGGTAGCCTTCTGAGGAGATGATGAAGTTCGAGCGGGGGAACGTTCTTTATGTACGTTAGTAAACTCAGTGTAGTTCACAATGACAGTACGCTATACTAAACTTTATGTCAAAACTGAAGCGATCAGACAGTACAAACCTTCACGATATGTAGTTCCGCTAAGTGGCGCCATCTTGTGACTGAATGTGAGAATTGGCATGTACTGGTATTCGCATTATACTCTGCAGCTCAGTGCTACTAGAGATGGGAATCGAACCAAACCCGAACCCGAACCGAACGCACCGAACTTGAACCCTGTTTTTCTTTAAAACGAACCGAACCGAAGCCGAACTCTGGCACCATGAGTTCGGTCCCTGCAGGCGTACATGGTATTTCCAGTGCACAATCAAACACATGTATACTTTATCGTTTTATATACAAGTACTTCAGTCAGTTCAGTACAAATGTCACATAAAATCAAGACTCTTCTGGAAGACTGAAGAGAAAAAAAACTACCAAGACTGGCTACAATTGCTAAGCAGCTGTTGGCAATACCAGCAACTAATACGGCAAATGAGCGGGTGTTCTTACTTTGTGGGAACACCTTAAGCGAGCGCCGGGCCTGGGTGCTACCAGAAACCCTGGAGAAAATAATGTTTCTACTCTACAACATGTGATATAGTGAAGTTAGGTTACCTGCGATGTTTTTGCTTTTTCATTTAAGGCCTATGTCATTGATTGATAACATGACTGTTGTAATTAAGAACATTATTGTTTACATTTTGTCAGTGTAAACTAAGTGCAATGGCTACTTGTATTTAACTTGACAGTGCAAATTGTCTGAAGAAAACTAGAACTTACAAGATCGAACCACAGTATAAATCGAACCAAACCGAACCCGAACTTAAGTTTTTGGGTTCGATTCCCATCTCTAAATGCTACACGCTGTGAATTCGAACTTACCCGCGTGTTGCAGACAACAAGTCAACAACTCGCGGTGACCGTTTCGTTGCGTGTCTCCAAATTTGGGTAACAGCGGTAGAAAATAATTTGATTTTTAGTGTTATGTCACAGATCACAGATAGCAGATAGCAAGCTGTGTACAAGTGTGTAGTCTTTTGTTAGCAGCAATTTATAGGGGCCTAGACCGATCTCATCTGTCACCTATGATGTAGGTCTTTCCAAACTATGCAGGTTTCGGTCTATGAAATATTGTGTATACTGTACAAATTTGTGTCACCTTTCGTTTCATTTACTGCTACTTTTTATTACACAATTTCTGGCAGCATGTTTGATTATGAGTTCTGTTCGCCGATGAACTTAGTTCTATTCTGTCGTGATCGTGTATACTGTATGACTGCAGTTGTGTACGGCGAGTCGACGGGATGTTGGTGACGTCAGAGCGGTGTGCGCATGCGTCAACTACAATTACAACAACTACCACAACTAGTCACGTGATCGTTTACGTCATTGTGACGTCAAGTCATCATCTTGCGACAATCTTGCAGACAAACTAGTCAAGACTTCGTGCTAACGTCGCCGCTTTTAGGGCGCTCGATAAAGTGCGAATAATGAAATAAAATGAAACATATGGAAACAGTCGCCGTCGACTACGTTTTCCGTTTATCAAATAAGAGCGAAATATGGCGCTATACAAACGTGCAGAGAAGTTGTATTTTATCCCGTGGGTTTGTATATTTACCGCGATAAAACAAAGCAAGCTGCTTTACCGTTGTTTTAGCCTGTTTTATTTTGTTTGATCTTGTTGCACATTACGCACGAGCGAGCGCCCTCAGCCTTTAGAACAGTTATAATAACTGTTTTTGCCCTATTTTGAATGCAGTAAAATACTGTTTCAGCGTCTGAGTCACAGCCGTTTGTTTTAACTGCCTCATCGATGCGCCCTTTGTGAGACAAAACGGTAACTGGCAGACTGGCTCTTGAAGCGTCAGATACGCGATAATGCCAGAGCATCTTTTGTCGTTTATTAAAAAATTCATTCATTCACTCAGTGTAACACTATAAATCATTAGAGGCCAGTGTTCTAATTGCCTTCTATATATGCTGTATGCTTTAATATCTGGTGTAAAGGGGTTAAGTTACTTCATCGGTTCACATGATGATCAGTGCCGGATTTCCCCGTGCGACAAGTGGCCTTCGACCGCGTCATTTCTGTCCACGGTGCACCAAAATAATAAGTTTCTTTAACTTTCTTGTATATGATTGTAGGTTAAGTTGGAATTGGTAAATAATGAAGAAAACAATTCTATACGTGAACGTGTACATACATAGGACCTGGGTGCATTTATACAAAGTGTATTTTGTTACAAATTTCTCAAATAGCTTACTGCCAGCTGTATCGGCATATCGCACGGTTATCCGGCACTTCGTATAGCCTACGATATTGAGATTGCATCAGTTAGAAATTAGAATTGCTTATACTGCTTATACTGTCGCTGAAAAATTTTAGTAGCATACGTAGAAAATTGACATTGTGAATGACAAACTGGCATAAGCGGCGACATGTCTTTGCTTACCAATGTCCGATCGTCGCACTTAATTGGTCTGTATCCAGTTCAGCTGCGGTCTTATTCACTTTCACCAGCAAAAATAATAAGATTAGTGTTAAGTTATGTCTATTGACTGAATGCTGCACGTGGTTGTTACGTGTTGCTATTCTGTCTGCGTGTGTGTGTGTGTGTTCTCCAATCGCTCGCGCACCTGTGACGTAACGTAACGTACCATTTCGCTGATTTGAAAGCTTCATTCGTATAATTCACGACGTACATTATGCGTATTTTCGTGCTGTGCTGTGCGTGTGTTGTTGTACAATTCAATGCCAACTTTTGCATGCATCATTCTAAGATGATTGTAGTTCTTCTTATCCCAGTGTATCACATTCCATCAATGAACGCGTGTGACGTTGTTTTTGTCGCTCTAACGACAGCACATCTTCAGCACACAGGGCACGAATTTTTTTGGCAGCTTTTAAGGTACACTGATGAACAGATTACGGCAGCTCACGCACTCATCGTGTTATTTGCTGTTACCATGACAACGCATAAGCGCAATTAAGTAATTTCAAAAAGCACCACTGGCGGATCCAAGGAACAATCCGGCCGCGCCTTCCCTCCCTTTTTCAGTCATATGCAGTGGCCAATACGGCCACATTTCTCTTTGAAGCAGCGTATAAAGATATACAGGGTGGGCCAAAAACCGGACCTGTTTCAGCGTTGATAACTCAGCGATGGTTACCCGTAGAAAGGCGTCTGATATGTCAAAAGTTTTAGAATGTTGTAGACAAAAAGGGCCGAGCTTGCATAGCAAATCATTTAAATATTCTTTGCCTAATTTGCCTAAATCTTCATTACCCCTGAAATTAGGCATTTGCCTGCACTCCCGTGTGCCCGACTTCATTGAACTCAAAAACTCACTGCCAAAACGTCCAGATTTCAATTCTGTGAATTATTCAGTGTGGGAGCATTGCAACAAATAGCATGGTCACAAAATTTCAGTAACTGCCCAGCTAAAACTTGTGCTAATCAAATACTGGGCTCAGCTGATCCTAAACACATTGACTCCAGCGATCGATCAGCTGCCTAAAAAGACTGATGACGATTATGATTGCAAAAGCTGGGCAACTGCTTATGTCGAATTTCGTCTAAACTCAACGTAGGCCTGTGTGTTAACGATTGTTTATATTTCACTGTATGCTGAATGAAAATCAACTTAAATTCATGCGTTACTGCCAATTTAGCGTGATTTTAGGGGTGGGACAGATTTGTGTAAACCAGGCAAAAATATTTAAATGCTGAGACATGCAAGTTGTACACTTCTTTTGTACACAATTTCGAAACTTTTGGCATATTACGCGCCTTTCCATCAATAAACATAGCTAAATTATAAAAGCTCAAATGTCCATGTTAAATATGTTAGTCAAATTTGACAGAATTTTGGGGCGACGAATATTTATGCAAATTAAGCCAAGAATATTTAAATGCTTCACTACGCAAATTTGTCATTTATTCTTTACAGCATTCTGAAACTTTTGACGTATCACACGTCTTTCTACCACCAACCATCGCTGAGTTATCAACGCTCAAAAATATCCGTTTTTCTGGCCCACCCTGTATTTAAAAAGATGAAAAATTTTCGCTGAAATACTGCGAAATATTGCCAAAACCCTCTCAGCTTCATGCCGTTTTCTGACCCCCTGACCAGCGGCTCTGCCCCTGGGGTTTATGTTTAGACCCCTATTACGGCGCTCACCATGCTCCCCCTTTCCTATTTCTGTATCCCCCAGTAAAAACACAGTACACGAAACATTGCAGCTGTTAACTGGTGATAATAATTATTAAGTAAGCATCAAGTTGTCTTTTAAACACTATAAAAAATCCACACAATCAGAAAGACACAAAGTTAGCGCAAAACATCGCGTGGTACCAGCTTGAAAACATTCCGTGGCGGTCAGTGGGCCACATCAATCATCAAATCATCAATATACGTCGTAACTACCGGTATTAGATTAAACAGCAGCAGTAATAGCGGCAGGCCGCATAAGTATAGTTGACTAGCTACAAAGTGAAGTACTGTGGTTAATTTGCATATAGTGAACGTAGGCGTGCGGCTGACATGAAAAGCTAGAGGCGTGTAAGGTTTTGAAGATCTCAGACAAGAGACTGACAGACGCCAGGCGCGGCGCTCACATACGAGAGATTTAAACGACCGAATTAGCATTGCACAGGAACGCGAAGGGTCATAGGCCTACGGGGTCGCCACGCTCGCATAGCTTCCAGTAACGGCCGCCGGAACGCCCGACCCTGAAGTCCATTGTTGCCATCTGCTGGTCTCACGCCGGTCAGCTGTTGTTCGCCCATTCTGTCTGCTCTTTCGCGGGGCGCTGCGACGACATGCTACTTTGCTTGCGTCTCCGCAGCACGAAGATTTGGATTTTGTATTCAGCTGAATAGGCTACAGTGGGCGACGATTAATGACCTCTTTATTCTCGAAGACAAAAATATAGAATAGATATACATAGCGCACCGGATAAAATATACAAAAACTGAAAGTATACAATACCGTAAACTCGCTACACTTTGTTTCGTCCGTTTGTTTGGGCTCAAAAATTCAGTGAGGCTGTGTAGGTGAAATATAGTTGACAGTGTAGCGTTAATAACTTGCTTTAGTCGTATTAGCTATTATAATTGCATTTGATGAATTGAATGAAGCAAAAGCATTTACAGGCATAAATATGAGGCAGCGCCTTTTGTTCCAACTCCTGGTTAATTACAATAACTATTTGTTGTGTGTTTTTAAGTTTTTGAGCTTTATTTTCAGTCTAACTTCACAAAGCGCAGGTAACAAGTCCTGCAGTCTTTAGTACTTAGTCGACCCGATATATAGGTCGACGCCCTCCGCAGTGTTTAAAGTTTTAGTCATAGACGCAAAAAACGTTCCAAAAATTTATAAAACGTTAAAAACGTAAAGAACGCGGCAAAATATTTTTAAAAAAGTTTTAAAACTTTGATACAAACGTTGGCTTTAATTTGTTTAACTTTTTATTTAAAACCTAATAATGTAAATGCCGTATAATTAGAACTAGAGAGAGAAAATTTTATTTAATTTTTATTTAACTGCGTCGCCATAAGGCCAAGTATCACTAAACGAAGTAAATAGGTAAACTACCATCACTATAGCCTATCAATTCGTTTTTAGTGGCTTTAAAAGTGCTTTTGGACGTTCTTAGTAAAATTTTCAAATTTTGATGACCGTTTTTTCCAAAAAAAAATTAAAAACGTTGAGAAAGTAAAAAAACGTTAAAAACGTAAAAACGTGGCAAGAATAAAAAACGTTAACGTTTTTTTTTACATTTATGGTATAAATAGTCCCGCTTAAGCGTTACGCTCCACTCCACATACCACAGCGTACCACAACCGTTTACTGGCACTCGGTCGCTGTTCTGTTGCTATGCAATGTGTCCGGTCCGTCGGTCTGCTCGGTCTACTCGGTGGCTGGCTGCGCGGTGGCCTGCTGTCGTCGCCACCATCTGTGGCGCAACAAGAACCCGTGAAACTCGCCAGCTAGCTCTGCAGGGAAAGTTCACACGCCACTGCACCACACAGCGACAGCAGACTGAGAGTATCCCTCGGGCATCGTACAGACGACGTTGATGAGTAAATTTGAGAACGTTGAAAGGTACGTCTGTCTGTCTGTCGGCCATGATCATCCGTATGCCTACCTACACGCAGTCTTAATGCTAACGGCTACCTGCGGCCTTAATGTCCCCGCAGATTCGTCACATTCTCTGCTCCAGCTGTCACGCGCTTCTACACACTTATTGCTACAGTGTTAATTTATTTCTACTTAATTTCGACAAAGACGTTCACGCGACGATCGCTGTCATTCTTTCCGCTAACCAGAGTTTCACCCAGAATGAAAAGATGCAATATATTGAAAGCAGTAGAGTCTATAGTTATTTTCAGCGACTATCGCAGTGTCGTCTATGAGCAAAGATTGTCGATCGATGGAGTACTAATAATGTTTACAATAATACTCAAGATTTTTTTTGTTATTTTCGTGTAAAGAGGAATATGAAGTTTTTACATGTATACGTTTTGCAGGATAATTTTGGGAACTTGGCAATGTTTACTTAAAGTCAAGGGTAAGAATTTGAGAAAAAAAACATTCATTTAGACGCCTATCCAGATTGCCTGTGCTACACAACGGAGATCGCGTTTGAAATACGCTGTATCTAAACATTTATACCAAATCATAATATGGTCTGGTAATAATGATATGACTAAATTCAGAGTGGCTGCAAAATTATATTGAAACAAATGCACTAAGACAAGAGTCCTCGTTGTACGAGATCAGACGTGCATGTGTGCATCAGAGAGAGAAACAAAGACACTTAGAAAAAGCAGATGGGACACATGAACACACACACGCACACCTCTTCAGTGTGTGGTTTTACAGCAGTAGTCTGCACTCGATGCTTGCTAAGTCAAAACGAATGTAAACACTGGAGCACCTGCTCAGATGCTCTACAGCTTCTCGACAGACACACACGTGCTTCTGCGGCCTATGATGACGGTTAAAATCCCAGATTTAATTACAGCAGAGACTCAGAGGTCGAGACGACAATCGAGTAAGTTTTAAACGGGCTCGTTGGAGACATCGCTGAAGCAGGAAACGAGCGACGACGACACATTCTGTCGCGTAGTGCAAACAACTCAACCAACCCTACAGCAGCGCTCACCGCTTAGTGCTTACTGCTTGCACCATCCACGCGACCCAGCCGACGGCAAGACCGCAAAAATGCACGGAGCCAACAACATTTCAGTCCGCTGTTCTGTGACTACCCGTTCTTCGTCGCCACGGTTTTATCGATTTTTACGACTTACATGCCAGGGTACCGTATATGTGCAATTTTAATAATTGGAAATTCTTTTTGAATTTGACGGTGTTCGGTGTAGGCTTCTGAACAAGCATAATTACATTCAGCAGCGTGATAGGTTACAAAAGTTAGGGAAAGAATAAGAAGTTGCAATTTTTCGACAGACAGCCTCAGATTTTTGACATAGGTCGGTCAGACAAAGTAATATGTTTTCGACAAAAGAGATTATGGATACTTAAAAGTTTAGTTTTGCTCCTGAATTTTCCAAAGCTAAGATTTTTGGCCCCAAATTTTTTATTTTTGAAAAAAAATCCCAGATTAAAATTAAAGAACCCTATTGCCACGACAAATCATAATTCGTCATCATGTGACACAGTGTACTGTGGAACAAAGTCCGCATGCGGATCAGGATCTCTGAAAGTCCGGACACCTCCGGGTCCACGCGCCGGCATGGCGCTGTCTCGTGGCAACGCCCAGGACGATGACTGAGAATCCTCGCGGCGCGCAACTTATAACTAGTCGACGACTGGACTGACCAATAGCACGACGTCCACAGTTGTGCAGCGCAGTGCTTCTGTAAAGGCGTCATAGAGACTGCTCTCAACGTCACAGTAGTCACAGCGTGAAATCTCAGCAGACGCGTAGTTAGTCACTGCTGAGTTCTCGATAAATTAAGGGGACAGGCGGCCAAGTTTTATGAAAGCATAAAACAGCAAAAGTAAACAGTCGGCGAAACATTCAGAGCAAAAAACACACGAGTCTGTCGATGATGGCGCGTAGTTAAAACACGAGTGATGTGGCAGCGGTGTAGTTTCTTGTGACGTAATCTCAAGTACCCGTATACCGGTGACGTCAACGCTGACGCATCAACAATGTCTGGACCTGCCAGCAGCTCCGCGTCGGCACCACCGAGATACGACGACGTCGCAAGATGCGTCGCGAGTCAACCGCTGAAACCCGCCAAGAAATACCGACCGGACAGCGACGGTGACAGACAGATCGTTCGCTGTAAACGCAAGCTGGACTTCATCCCTGACGAGGCTAGGGAGTCGGGCAAGTCACGTGGAGGCCGTGGAGGCCGTGGAGGCCGTGGAGCGAGGCGTGCGGCGTCCGTAGCACGACGCAATGAGCGAGAACGCAATCGAGTCTCGCTCATCAACCGAACGTTCGAGATTCTACGTGACCAGCTGCCCGCCTCGCTGTGGGGGCACCGCAACCTGGCCAAGGTCAGCAAGGTCGAGACGCTGCGTGCTGCCATCGGCTACATCAGGACTCTCGAGGATTTACTGGCGACCGATGACGTTAGTAGTGACGCCACTGTGAAAGACAGTGATCAGCAGCAGCAGCAGCAGCTGGTCGAGATGTTGAGTAGTGCCGAGCGACTGGCGGAACTCGCCGCCGGTGACGAGGCACATCCCGATGTGGTCAGCTCACCGCACAGACTTCATCAGTTCTCAACACACGCGCCGTCAAATTCAACGTCGTTCCAAGCCACGGCGTCAGCGGCGGCGGCGTCAGCGTGCGAGCGTCTGGAACATCTGTCCGGCGGCACGGCCACACACGTAGTGGACATACACAGTGCGACCAGACGTCTAGCCCGGCTGACGGCCCCCACCCACGACGCTGCAGTCACTCAACCGTCGTTCTACAACAGCGAGTTTCCCGGTTCTCCTCCTCCTCAATCACTGCAGTCCGACGACGTCCACGATCCTTTGCTGTTTCTTGACATCAACTCCAACTACGACAACCCGAGGCAAGCGACGTCGCGGCTGAAACCTACAGATGATGATAACGACGTCATCATACGACAGTTTGTCATCGGCGACAACTTTCTACTGGACAACCTCGACTTTTCAGCGACAACCGTAGGCAGCTAATGTCCATAGCTAAATTGTAATTTTAGATTGTAACTGTTTCCCGTATAGTGTTGCACGCACTTAAAATGTACAGTTATTAGCAAAATGACAATCAGACTCAACTGTAATAAGTAATGACGACATAAGAATATTACGTTTTATAAT
>Ga0209671_1007294_pt1 | contig 11463 bp, 9 predicted proteins | sample WorMetHERISLAND2_2_FD_187401 | JGI IMG/M metagenome (GOLD analysis project Ga0209671, IMG submission 187401) | Marine gutless worms symbiont microbial communities from Max Planck institute for Marine Microbiology, Germany - Olavius geniculatus... | ecosystem: Host-associated > Annelida >...
CACTGCTGTACACGGCCCCAAATGCAGTAGTCAACAGGGTTGAGGTCGGGGCTGTTGGCCGGCCAGAGGTCAGGCGGGATGAACGCTGGTGTCTCACGACGCAGAAACTCAATCGTCGCACGTGCCCAATGTGCGGGTGTATTATCCTACTTAGCTGGTACCTCGTTTTATGAAATATCGTAAGCCCGTAAAAACACACTCCTATATTGAGTACCTTTTGACGATTTTCTCAGCTAATCATTATTATTATTAGGCACAGTTTGTTGGAGTTATTTCAAAACGTAATAGAAGTCCGGTTTTTTTGAGACACAGTGTACACATACAGCAGAATGTGCGAAACGCATACACGTATACTATGTTTAAAACTACGTGTGTACATTATTCCTGCAATCGTTTGATTTAAAACAAATCAGGTGCGACCTCCAATAAGGTGTGTAGCCTACAATAGCAAATCATGCAGCGTTTTTTTGATGCAACGAACTAATAATACCAGTCCATCATTGTTCACTAGTAGGCCTAATAAAGTACCGAATATATAGCTCGTGGTCGTGGTTGATTGGGTAATTATTGATCCTATTCAATACTAGGTAGTTTGTAATTAATAACTTGACTAGTAGCTTACCGAAACAGCGTTACTCGGACGACGACTTCATAGATCTTTCAACTAGAGTAACCTTCATACCTGGCTATAAACCACATCGCAGTCAATAATCGATCTTACTCTCTGCTGCTTGCATCATTTTACCACAAAAAACATTAAACAACAATTAAGCCAAGTTGCAAATGTTATAAATAAAAATTTGAAGTAAAACTATCGCTCTATTTTAAAGGTCATGTCACATAGATTTTGTTTCACTATCACTTTGCCGGTATGTAGGCCTAATACGATGATTAATCGATAGCATGATTATGCCTCGCATTACGTGCTTACTCAATAGTGATTGTGCGAATGTGCGTTGAAATTGTGTGCTTAAATTGTATAAAGTGGGCCTACGTTTTTTTCTGAAAATTACCTATCATATACTGTGAATACGAGATAAACGACGCGTATTAAAATGTGAGCAAACAGCAACGGCACACTCAGTTGAAGTCAAGCATATCAGAGTTTAGGTTTTCGCTGGCTAAAGTCAGAAGCCAGACATTTTTTCCGTCACGCCATACTGTCGTGTTAACAGAAATTAAACAAAGGTTGATTCACACTGCTAGTAAGTAAAATATTTAAATAAAATTAAGATTAGGATAACCGCAAGTAGAACAACATGCATTACATTACACTAATTAATATGTAACTATAGTTATTCGACAGGTGCTTAATAACGCGGAAAAAAGTTCCTAAATTGCTGAAAGATGATTATATAAAACAGTTGAACAAAACGGCACTGCACTGCACGGCAAACAGGTTTTACTTCATGACATATTCCCTCGAAGCCCTGACGTTGTGAATGCTACACCATGCAACGCCGCTGCAACTTGTTGCAGCAACTAATTGCGACTGATTCGGCGACAAGGTTCGCACTGCAGGTATAAAAAAGCTTCTTGGGAATTAAGAGTTAGCATAGGATGTATCGGTAACGTCACTCAGTTAATAACAGACTTAATACTCAACACACAATGTACACCTTATATCAACCGAGACTCATCTCTCTTCATGTTTCCACGCGATATTCAGCCTTGAATCACAATGAAAACAGTCAAATAGTTCGACAACTTTTACGGTGCAAGATCATGTCAGCTGTAGAAAGAAACAGACAATACAAAGGATGCTTTGGCCGATATTACGTTGCCATTCAATTTTTTAACCAGTATAATTATCATAATCCCGATTTCAAACAACTATAACTCTTTAAACAAATTATTAGAAATGCAGTTTTTCAAATCCCAAATTTAATGTTAATTTTTAGTAAACCTTTCACGGTTGGTACATAAAAAACTATACGATAGATTCGTCAGCTTCCAAATACACCGTGACCATAACCCCACAAGTTAATTACAAACGTGACCAAAAGTTCTCAAGACCATTGAGCAGAAAGTGATGTTAGAGAGTAATAGAACTGACTGCGTTGGCGGTGGTGGTTCTGGTTGCGGAGGCGGAGTTTCTGTTCCTAGCTCGCAGCTTGGACATGGCGGTCTCAGCCATGTCCGCTCTCTCTTCAGCTTCCTCAAGCTCATGTTGCACCTTGCGATACTTTGCCAGGTTGATTGCCGCAATCTCTTCCTGCACATAACAACCCAACCAACGCATGGTGGAGGCTTGGTGTAGTGGTTAACACGTCGTGTCCGATCAACGGAAAGTTAATCGACACCGGGCCCGGTTAGTACTGAGATAGGTGACCGATCGCATGTGTGTAACCGAACCATGCAGACCGGCGCAGCCTGGCCATCCATTCATGGGTAGATGCAATAAGTACTAGTGATGGTTTAAGAAAGAAACGACGCGTTCTATGACATAACAGGCCCTGTCTCCATGACTGCCACTGTACTGTAGTGACTATGCTAAGTCATGTATACTAAGTCCAAGAACATAAACCAGCACAGGGTGCCACAGCGTCGTTCACTACTCCTAGCCTCACCAACCGTAATACGTGTCGCCATCGACAGCGTGTTAAAAACTGACATCATTGTACTAATATGTTGTTTTGATCATTCGATCTACTGCTGAACAACGATATTATTTTTGTTATTGGCTTATGTATTCGTCTCTGCAATATTTAATAAAAGACGACGAAGACAATACGATTACACGATATAGCACGGTGTCGTACCGCTTCCTCGACTTGTCGCTTGTAGGTTTTGATCTTCTGCTGCAGTTTGTCGACCATGTCGTTGAGTCGGTCCTGCGCTTTGCGATCTTCGTCCGCCTGCATAGCCAGTTCCTTCATGCGTCGTTCCTGCTTGCGGGCGTTCTTGTCCGCCTCCTGGTACCGGCGCTGCTCGCTTTCCAGTTCCAACTCCAGTTCACGCACTCGCTGTTCCAGCTTCGCCAGCGTCCGCTTGCCGCCTTTCATCGCTGATGCCTCCGCGTCGTCCAGGTGTGCCTGCAACTCTTTTATCTGCATCAGCCAGTCAGTCAAGCACATTGCACGTCTCTGTTTCAATAGTGCTACGTTTGCTCGAGCTATCATCTTATGCTATACCTGGGCAGTGGCAAAGGAGGCAATTGACCCCCCCCCCTTTCTGTCTAAATTTTGGTGTGTCGGAAAGCTGTCTTCTTGACGAAAATATTTTATTCAAATAAATACTAAATGTGTTGCTGAAGACTTCCATTTTGAAGGAGTTTAAAAATAAAAGTTTGAGGACTTATCTCCTCTGTCGTAAATTTGTAGCTGTCTGACGAAAAATTGCAACTTAATTTGTCTCCTTTTTTCACTCCACGACGCCGTTGTAACCGAGCGTGCGGCTCACTTTGAGCAACGCATTTAGTGCATCGAAAGCGACTGCATTTACATGCACGCTTTCTAATCCGACAAAGCCTGCTGGAGCAACGAAAAAAAATCGGTACATTTTTTCCTGGATTTTTATGTGGTAAACCGCTAGTCAGTTCTAAACGCGGTTATTTTTTTATCGATTCATCGATTAATACGCTATACAGTTACAGAAAAAAAATTAATTCATAAAAAAACGTCTGGGACAGTAAATGGAAAATGGAGAACCGAAAACCTGTAGCTCGAGGCTTCGTCGCATCTTTTCTATCTGTGCGGCGTGATCCTGTTCCTGGCGCAACTCGTCAGCCATTCGAGCCGCGTCTGCCATCGCTTTCTTCGCTTGATCTTCGGCGTTCCTCAGCTCGTTCGACTGGTCTTCAAGATCAGCCTGAGGTAGACACAACAAATCAACGGCGACGTGTTGACTTCTATAATCTGACGTCTCAATCCAGAATAGCTACCTTATATAGATCTATTAGCAATTAGCGAAACGCTACTTTATTCAACACGTTTTCGCAATACCAATGCTAATAATTATCTGATTATGTTTAGGTATGCATCAACAAGCCACTTTTGCTATTTTGCTACCATTTGTTTTTGACTTTAATGACGTATAAACTGTTTACGTTTTTATTACTGTTAAAATTACAGCTTCATGCTATATACTCTTACTGTCATTCCATTTATTTTCAACTTCGTCTGTTTATCTACTGCATCGGGTTTGTTTTCGTTTATTTATTTCTTCCTATATAAAGCACCTGAAAAGTTTCGATAGACCCGTGCAGACTGGTGCAATAGAACAGAATTACACGAAGTCGACGCCTATTGTCTCCAGTTGTTTTAGTTTGTTTTGTTTAATTTCGTTGCACCTCAGCATCTGTACGAGACGTTGGAGCGGTAGTATACCTGTGTAAGCCTATGGATAGTATCAGTACCTGCATGGCCTGTATATCGATCTCGAGTTTGCGTTTGGAAGCGACCAGCGAGTTGTTAGCGGCGGCGAGCTCTTGGACTCGGTCTGAGGTCTCGTGCAGCTCGGCCTCTGCGGCTTTCCTGGCGCGCTCCGCCGCCTCCAGTTGAGTACGCAGTTCCTCCAACTCACCGGCGATCACCATGGCGCGACGCTCCGACATCATCATCTGTTCACGTACTTCATCCTTGCCGCGCTGCTCCTCCTCCATCTGTACCAGCATCCAGCATCCAGCACAGTTTGCAGTCAGTTGGCTGTTCCGACTGGTGAAACTGTATTTAACATTTTATGTCTTACAGCTTGTGTTTTATCTTTTATTGTCTCCCGTTGTATTGTTCTCTTTGTGTGTAGTTTCTAGTTAGCTGGGCAGCAGTAGCCTAAATGCCCCTTTGGGCCCTGCTGTTCCACCATTATGTTGCATGACACCAGTCTGATTGTTTCGACGTATGGTTATCACTGCTGCGTTGAAAATAAACAAAAAAAACGCACAGCCTATGGTGCTCGCTTCTATTCAGTGTCAAGGCCTGTACCATCTAGAATACACCGTCGGACTATTTGAGGCGCTATTTTAAAAAAAAATCTTTGTTTTCTTTTACTACAACTTCTAGGCTACACTGGAAACTTTTTTTGCTTTTGAATTATACAAATTTATTTGCGTTAACTTTGGGGGCATACGAAAAGCAAAGTACGTGAATTCATCCTTTTTTCGCTTTTTTACAAAGATTTACACTCTCATCAGTCTTACTTTTCACTTTTTGTATGTGCAAAAATAGAAGCAAAATTGCCTCTTTTTAGAACTTTTGCTCACTTAAAATGCACAAAATTTCTAACAGGCTAAGTAGCAACAGGTAGTTGAATACCTTATGTCTACATGTATACCTTGTCTTTTACTCGAAATTTATTATTATTCACACTATTCTTCTCAGTCTTCAAACACATCACTCTCATGATGCTCATCATCAATCCGATGGTTAGGGCCTATCGTCAATTTGTCCTTGCAATATTGACTTGCTGAAGACTAACGTGCTGCTGTAGCTCTCTGATCTGTTGCTGGAACTTCTTGATGTTCTTCTCCGCATCGGCTCGTCCACGGTTGGCCGTGTCCAGTGCTACTTCGAGCTCGTTGATGTCTTGCTCCAGCTTCTTCTTTACTCTCATCGCCTCGGCTTTTCCGCGAGCCTCTGCCTCCAGGCTTGCCTGCATCGAGTCCAGCGCCCTCTGGTGATTGCGTCTGCAATCACACCCCCGCCACAGCAATCACTGCACAGTACATGTGCTACTTCAAAGTTCTAATAAGTAATAACCTAACTATGCGGGAGGCTAATGCTGCTTTACATAGGCAATCTGCAATAGATAAAGTTAACGTCAAAAGCACACTTGTAAAACGTTATAAGACACATAGGCGCTGACTAACGCTTACACGACTACAAGTAGCCTACAATTAGTCACTGGCTAAGCGCTGATTTAGAACCTAGCATAAAAAAATTTCAAGGTCTCAAAACTATAGTGTCGATGCTGTATAGCGGCTTAATCTAAAGTCAGAAGTTGCACTCGTAAACTCTAAATACAACTTTCATTCTACATCGTTCTAATTTAATGACAGACATATATGTATATTAATTAGCAAAACTGTATATTTAATGTACCGTATATACTGAACCAGTTACAACTCAAAAGTAAAGTGCTTGGCCGAGTTCTATTCTATCAGCAATCTATTGGTTTTTAAGCTTTATTCTTCAGTTTACTGAAATAATACTCAGCAAATTTGTGATCATTTCTAAGCCTCGAAATAGCGTGAAACTTATCAGCCAGCTGTCAGCTCGCACCTCGTGTTTTCGAACTCTTCGTCTTTTTCCGCCAGTCGACGGTCGATGTCTTGACGGATGGCCGATATCTCCAGCTGTGTCCGCTGAGACTTGGCTTCTTCCATTTCCAGTGCCGCTTCCGCCTCCTCGAGCGCCGATTGCAGTTCTTCCTTTTCCATCTCAAGCCGCTTGCGTGCTTTGTCCATCTCGTGCACGCTGCGACCTCCCTCACCCAGCTGACTTGTCAGGTCGTGAATCTCCTCTGTATGTCAGCAACAGCAAAACTTCTTACATAAAGGTTTATGCATTACCAAGTTAGAACATGTGCGCACATTTATCTCAATCTTAGTCAAACAATCAGCCAGTCAATCAAAAACAATGCGATGAACTATAGATGAAACATCTACAACGTGCTACCGGAAAGGTTTTTGTTTTCGCGCCGGAGAGCTTCCATAGAGTCGTTTTGTTCTTCCATCTGAGTCCTGAGCTTGTAGACCTCGGCGGCGTTGGTCCTCGACTCTCGTTGTGAGTTTTCCATCTCGGCCTGCAGGTCGGCCACGCGTCGCTTCCACTCGTCAATCGTCTTGTCGAACGCGCGACTTTTCTTCTCCGCTTGAGACGACACCGACTGCGCCTAACAATACACACAACGTCACGCAAACGTGGAATGTGAGTCAATGACACTTCAATTAATCGATCGATCGATCCAAAAAAAAGATTAGCCAAAGCAGCGATAAACTATTGCTAAATCCATTAATTGGTTGGTTTGCTAGCTGTCTTATTGTCCAGGAAACAATCAATAAATGATTTGATAAAAGTGTGTTTTGAGTCGCCGGCGAAATATAAAAAGCGACTCAGCAAACGTCACGTGTAGGGCTGTACGAAAATCACGGTGCAGAAGTGAAAAAATCACGGCATACTTTTAGAAAAGTTGCAAAATTCACGGCGAATTCACGGTGCCAATTCACGGTCATATATAGCGTTAAAAACGTCTCATTGACAAACATTTTTGTTCTCTGCCTATAGTCAACAATCAGTCATGTATCGTCGTCTCACAAAATGACTAACATTAATCGTTATAGTAACTTTCAGGAACAGTTTTAGTAACTACAACGGCTGCAAATGATTATCATAATGATCAACGAGGTCATATTAGGGTCAACTTTCAATGTTTAACAATCGAATTTTACGGATTTTGACACAAAAGTGCAGTCCGTGCAAAAATTCACGGCAAGCGCCAAAATTCACGGCTTTCGTGAATTCCGTGAATTCGTGATTTTCGTCTAGCCCTAGTCACGTGTTGCGGCAGGTCGTCACAGATCTGTCAACCGAAACGAGGAAAGCTCGTCTGACCACAGTTGACAGCTTGACAGCAAGCACTAGCAGACAGCAGTGCCGACAAAACAAATAAGCTAATCTGCGTTCTATCTAAAATCACAAAGCGCTCTTCCGGAAACCGAAATCTCGCAAAATGTTGCGACTACATATCAGCGTATTGCTCGCGCACTGCGTCCTGGGGGTATTTAACGCATTTTGTTTTATTTTCAAACGTTATATTGCAAATGTCATGCATGCATTTTGCGCTCTAACAAAACAAATTAGGGACGCAAGGCAAGAATACGGCGAGATGTATTCTCAAAATTTTTATGTGAAACATTGATTTTGCATTGGCGATGACGCCGATGATGATAACGAGGATAATAATATCATGAAGAGTATGCAACAAGTACACGTACTCTCTCCACTTCGATCGTGAGATCCTCTAGTTCGCCCTGAAGTCTGTTCTTGACCTTCTCCATGCTGGTTGTTTTGGTCTGAGCGGCCTCCAGCGCTGTCTCTAGTTCCATGATCTTGGCGTTCATCTTGCGCTTGAGTTCTTCCATCTCCTCGGAGCGCACTCCACCCTCGCCGCTCTCGCACTTGTGACGCCAGACGGCCATCTCGTTGTTAGCTTTCGTCAGCATGCGCTGCAGGTCACTGCGACCTTCCTGCTCCTCCTCCAGCTGCTCGCGGAGCTGATCCAGATCCGCCTGCAAAAGCAGTCAGCAACGCTCCATGTATCAAAGTAGCAGACGTATAATTGGTTATGACGTATTCGTTACAATGAAGACTGGATACTGCCAAATTTGTATTAGTCTTGCGGTGGAAAATGAGGCACCATTTGTTACTTTCGCCAAAGAAAAAGATTATGTTTTTATTTGCGTCCGACAGTTTGCCTGCCTGACTGCTACATTTACTCAACTTTCAAGAGTAAATTTTGATGACATTTTTATACATTTGGAGTGTGGTCAAAACCTCATAGATCAGATAGGCCTATACTGATGACGATTTTTATACGTATGGATCGTAATGTGCAAATTTTATTCGTTCGTGTCTCAGATCTCTCAAGCTAAACGGATATTTGACAATTTGAAAAGACTCTGTGTCAGTTTTTGCAATTCGGCAAAACTTTAGCATTAGCACTAAAATATCACCAATAGGCTTAAGACGAAAATGTTAGCGGAAAAGAAACCTGAAAGTTGCGAGCTTCGCTCTGGAACTTGGCGCGGAGACGTGACTCTTCCTCGAACGACGCTTTGGCCTCCTCGAGCTGTTTGCTAAGGTTCTGCTTAAACTTGGTGAGTTGATTGATCTGCGACTCTGCTTCTTCGATCTGTCGACTGTGCTCCGCGCTCTCGGCCTGTGTGCGAGCCTTGACCGAGTTGAGTTCGACGATCTCGCGTGCTGATTGCTCCAGCTTGGCGTTCAACTCTGCTAACTGCGACTCCAGCTGCTTCGTCAGCTTCTCCGCGTTGCCCTGCCGTACGAAACAGTCGCATCACGTAATTTAAAGGTTAAAAGGTTAAAGGTCCGAATATAGCTCTTAATGAGCGAACCCATCTCAGAGCTACGGAGCGTCACTTGTCATATGGGATCACACAGTGTTACCTGCCACCCGACAGAGGTGAACGCGCCCCGCCTTAACCCCAGCCAGATAGGCCGGTACTCGATTTACCTACCCCGGAGGGATCAAAGGCTGAGTTGACCTAGGCGGTTGGTTACATCCCGAGATGGTTTACCTGCCCACAGGCAGTCGCCCATCGCAGTATTAACCGGGCCCGGCGTACAGTAACTTCGCTGATCAGATCAGACGCGTTACCACTACACCACGCCTACCGCCCTAAATCTAAATTAAATTTGGAGTAGTCCGCTCAGTATGGCACATCTTGTATATTATAAACCTCTACCTTACAAACGACGTTTGTGGTTATTGCCCATATCGTAACATGGCTAGTCAGTGATTCTACTGGTCCTGCAAAGATCTCTAATAATGTCGAAATAGTGCGTTTATTTGAATTACGTTTAGTAATTTATATTGTAAAATAAGACTGCACGTAAGGTTAATTGGCGCGATTTATAAACTCAACTTATCTACTTATTTATTATGTAGGCCTAGTCATGCAGTAAACTACAAGTCAGCTAGAAATGCTAGATATATGACGCTAGTCAGTGAATATTAACGCTACCAGTTCGCCGTTGATCTTATTGTTTTGACACTACAAATGCTATTACTGATACTGCAATGGCTATTTTTAACAGTGAACTAAAAAAAATTTACAACAACCTAACATTAAAGTTCTAATGTTCAAGTGTAATTTAAGAAGAGGATAAGAATATACCCGAGTTTTAGCGGCGTGTTCGAGTTGTGTGCGAATGTCGTCCATTTCAACTTTCATTTGCTGTTTTTCCTTCTCAGCTCTACACAATTAAAACCGCCGCAGAATGACAGGCTTCTAGCCATTATAATTATTACTGTTTATATTATGACAACAGTGATCCAGCTAAGTGGTATTGGACAAGCAAAGATGCGCAAATCAGAGAGTACGACTATATAAAACATAAACGTAAACAAAGAAAAAGCGTTTGCCCCTCTGGAACCTAAGCGGAGTGCTCATCTCCTTGTTGTAGACAATGACTCCGTATATGGATAGACCACGAAAAGTGTGTGACGCATGGCCAGTATGACACCAGACTTACGGTTACCATTCTAGACGCAAAACGTCACCGCTGTTTGTACTGCCTAGTGATAGGGACACATGAGTATGAACATTAAACAGCTTGTCCAGAGTTGTTACCTGACAGCAAGCTTACTGTGAGTCGAACCCACAAGCGTTTGATAGCAAGTCCGACGCCCTATAGCCTACTGTCTACAGTGGGATAACGCATCGATAACTCCACTGTGCCGCTCAAACGTGACCAAACGAACGACAGCTTAGACTACACGACCGACCGCAAGCGACCGTGAAATAAGTGTAAGGGTTGAACATTAAGTTCGTTTAACACTCATTATCCCACTGCATAGCGTGGTGTTAAGATGCACGTAATGCGAACTTCTGTTTGACTTTCTGCAGCTGTTCGACTTGCTCAGTCATCTCGTTGACAGCGTCCTGCTGTTTCTTGCGGATCGTCGCGATCTGAGCCTCGTTCTGAACGTTTGCTTCCTCGAGGTCTCGTCGCAGCTTCTGCAGTTCGGATTCTCTCTTCTTGTTGACTTCGATCTGCGCCTGGGTCGCTCCGCCCGCCTCGTCTAACTTGACGCTCAGTTCGTCCATCTCTCGTTCCAACTCAACGCGTTGTTTCTCCACCTGGCAACACACAGCGTCACACTCGGAGGATAAGTTATTGCTAGCATCACTGCATCGTTACGCAGCTAATTGTTGTGCTGACAATATCTGATAATATCAATTCAATGTCGGCTACAACAATGTTAGCTAGCAGTAGCAGTAGACAGACCTTGCTTCGCGATGCCCTTTCTGCTTCCAGTTCTTCTTCAAGTTCGGCAATACGAGCCTGCAGACGCAACTGCATTTATAACGTACGCATACACTAGTTTTAGTTTTTTATAGTTGTATTGTTTTCTTTAATTTTTAGCCGGCTGCTCGGCAGTTTTGAAACGTTTTTGAAATCCTGTACATCAAAACAACGCAACAACGCACACAGCAGGCAGAACAATAGCAAACATGACGTGTCTTGCCTAGCTATGGTGGATCAGCAAGGCACACTGTGTACTAACGTCTGTCCGGCAAAACTGCTCGGAGAAATAAAACCAGAAAACAACTTAAAACAATATGTGCTTAACTCTAGCAGCAGTAAATCTAACGCACAAACCTCTACAATTTCCATGATTGTTTTATTAAAAAAACTTTCTTGGCTTTTGCCTATAATCACTAAAAAATAAGCTGTTTTTCAATGTTCTTTAAATTTCTTTTTTTTTTTTTTTTTTTTT
>Ga0209671_1007295_pt1 | contig 11462 bp, 6 predicted proteins | sample WorMetHERISLAND2_2_FD_187401 | JGI IMG/M metagenome (GOLD analysis project Ga0209671, IMG submission 187401) | Marine gutless worms symbiont microbial communities from Max Planck institute for Marine Microbiology, Germany - Olavius geniculatus... | ecosystem: Host-associated > Annelida >...
TCATCTGACCGACCCTCCTTTAGGGACTGACAGAGGCTTCCCGCTGGTGTTCGACCATCGCACCAACGAGGCGCAGTTCATCCGCCTTCTTCGAAGAAGAAGCCGTTGACCGCTACCTTTATGCCTAGGTGAGGACTGGTGAAGGACTAGCGCCCCGCCGGTTTTCAAGCCAGAATTTCTATGTTCCCGGGGTAACGCTGTGCCAAAGTCCAATTATTCGAGTACTCGAGACTCGAATCCGAAATTTTACTCGAGTACTCGCAAAAGTTTTCGTTGACTGTAATGCGCTCCTAATGAAATAGGATGCATAATAACGATCTCATTAATGTAATAAATCTGTAGAAACGACTACAAACTTGCGAAATTAGCCTACTGAATTTCTGTTTCACCCGCATAGGGGCCTATGGCATGAGCCGATGATAAGCGGATAATGCAATTGTATGCTGTCTTTCCGTCCGTCCGTCTGTCCGTCTGTCTGTGCGTTGATGTTACGGACTTACATATTCATAACATATTCACAATATGAATATGTAAATCCGTGGTTGATGTACGCTGATCATATATTAACTGACCTATATAATTAGGCCTATCCCAGGGAATAAAATCACTGTGGTAAAATGTGTGACCTTAAATGACCTTCCCACAATCCCACTATTATTTTAATACTACAATATTATAAATATTATAAATACTATAGCCAAGTGCCTCAGATTCGGCCACTGGCTGACATTGTGTACTTTAAGTATGCACTTATACTTACTAAATGACTTACAAAAGTCTGCTTTCTGCGTCGTTTTGACTGGACTCCATCGTTTGCGTGGCTTTCGAAGACAACTAGGTGAAAAAGAATAAACATATTTTTATAACATCAGCGATAAAAATATAGTCCGGGAACTCATACGTAAGCCCGAAGCTAAATCGGATACATAAGTAAGAAAGTAAATAATTGCGCACAACAAAAAACTTAATCGCAAGTTGGGATTCCAATACTTTTATCTCCAAAACATTAATTAGGCCTAGCACGATATCTGAAACACAGTAGAATACATTTGGCCAAATTTCGGTTGATGATGAATAGGCCTAGGCCTAGGCCTATAGCTGAGGCTAAAGATGAACTGTTTAGTAGGCGGGAGACCTCAGGCTATTGAAAGTTGAGTCAATGTCTTTGCAAGTTCAAATGCGCATGCCAGATCGATAAACTGGTTACTGGCAAGTTTCAGCGTTAATTACACCAAGATCAAGATATTGCGGCAGGCGAAGGCATGCATGGATCACGCCGACGGCGACGCTTGCTGGTGAAAGATGCATATACCGGGTAGGCCTAGTTGTAACTGTTTTTTTTTCATTTTACGGAAAACAAAAAGTTCAGCTGTCGTTACCGTGGGCCGACCGTACCGCCTATATCCGAAAGCCAACGCCCGACTTCCGGTCGCAGAAAGAAAGCGATTTCCCAGAGTGAATACAATCCCCATATACGTTAGGTGACGCTGCTATATCGAACGCTGTAGTCAACGCTAAGATATGATACTGTAGGCCTAATTCGACTCTCATGGGTGATTGCTGCAAGCAGCAACTTTGCATTTAAAATTGCGGCCAAACCGCTGCAGATAAAGACATGGCTACTATTAACAACATAGGATCACAACATTGACCTATCCAACGGTACCATCGCCGACCTTTTATGACGTACGACTTAGCCACAATACATGAGTTAGGAACAACGACAGGCAGGATGACAGACAGTCGTCACATCGTATTCAAGGCTCGACCTATCCGTCGGCCAAAAACGTCATAAAATAGTGACGCGCAGTCCCAAAACACGCAAAAAATTAAAAGTATGACATAGTAAAATTGCTTTTGATTCAAGGCCTGTTTGCATAAAAAGATCGTAATTCACCGCTATTTTTAGGCCTGCTATCTGCATGCAAAGAGTGATACATAAGTGATAATGACGATGATGATGATCTTGATGTTGATGGTGTCACGGCGGTAGTGGTGGAGGTAATGGTAGATGCTTCTCTGAATAAGATTACGTATACGGAGATTCAACATTTACCATAGGAACCTAAACCCAAAGTTACAAAAAGCCCAGCTATCGCTAGAATAGCCGACCGTACTGGTTGTCAGTGAACTTAAAAGTAATCCAAAGTCGATGATTTTGATTTTATCTGAAAGGGCGTATGCGATTTCCTATTAGTGATCAATAACAACCTTAACTTTGATCCTATCTCTCACTGTTTCCGAGATTTGGTCAGTTATAGCTTGAAACGTTTCACTAAAAATTGCAGCCAAACCGCTGCAGATGAAGACATGGTTACTACTGACAGCTTATACAAAGTCGCCAGCGCATTATCCGATCTTACCATCGCCGAGCCCCTATGACTTACCGTTCAGCCACAAGGTCATTCAAGGTCAATGATTTACATGTCATTTAAACGCCAATATGCTACTTTCTATTAGTGATCAATAGCAACCTCGACCCTATCTCAGACCGTTTAGCCACAATACATCCGTGACAGATAGACGGACAGACAAACGACGACAACCATGCCAATACCTCGACCGTTACTTAAGTACAGCCGGCTAAAAATTAAAAAAAACACTAACAACCGAGAAATGAGAAATGACAATGATGACAATAGGTAATCATGGTGAGCTGAGTAGGCTATATATTGTGCAAGCCTAAGGGAGGCTATAAGCTTATATACTGTACACACTTACACACACACCATTGCGTTGTAATTCACGAGAAACTGCTCGTCGTGCTATGACCGAGAGATAGACAGGCTCGTCGAGAGCCACAACGGGGCCCGGGGAAACATTCTCACGGGGACCCAGACATTTTCACGAAGCCCCTTTGGGGAGAAATTTGTTTGCATTTTTCTCTTCCAAATGATACATTCTGGCGTACTTTATATTTCTGGCCGACGGCGGGGCCCCAGACGTCGCGGGGCCCGAGGTAGCTTACCCCCTACCCCACCCTCTCGGCGGGCCTGTAGATAGATGGCAGCAGCTGCTCTGTATCGACGTTGATCGAAAGCCGTTATAAAAGGGCTGTAGTTGGCGACGCCACCCCCATCTTTTCCAGGAAGAGAAGGCGTTCCTCGCTACTTTTCTAAAGTCGATATAAAAACGAAAACTCATAGTTTCATGCTTACTTACCGCGGCTATGTCTCTCTACGTATAATTGTTTGCAGTTTTATTTATGAACTTTTATTTTTTTCAGTGTGTATTTTCTGTAGATGAGAAAGTTACACATTTACAACAGTTTCAAGGTATCGTAATCATTACATCGTATACTCGTAGGCTGCAATGTTACCGTTTAGAATGCGCAGAACGTGCGAAAATTCAAGCAATATTTTGATTGCCTTTTACCACCGAACTTCTAGACATTACCCACATCTTTTTTCAGAACTGTACGCCCCTGGTCGTAAATCGAGGACGCCGCACTTCGCGAGCTCTGCGGTAGGTCCGACTGTCAATCATCTAATAATCCAGCACATACACACGTGAGTACGTGCGCCGGTGGTTTGTGGCGGTGCCCCATTATAGGATCGCCCCCCCCGCCAAAAAGTCTCCCCCGACAATTAACTGGCAAAAACCCGCCTCGCCCGGCGGCCGCCCGGGCGGGACGAATTTTTGCCGGCAAATTGTTGGCCGGGGAGATTTTTCTGATGGGCGATCCTATAACGGGGAGACTTTTATGGGGCTGGCGATATTTTAATAAGAGGGTGACTAAAATTACGTGATTATCTCTCCCGGACGGACTTTTCATGGGGAAATATTTAAATGTGACAGCGGTACAGCAGCATCAGTAGCACGCTGATGCAGCAGTCACAGTCGGTCAACAGTTCGACGACGAACGACCGACGTACTGTAGGGTTAGTTGTCGTTGTGTGATCGCTGCGGCACGTCGCACTCGACCGGACACCGGCACTGGTAATTACTAGACACTCACTTGCGCACTTACTCATTGGGTCGGTCGGTCGGTCGGTCCGTCAGTCAGCGGTTTCTGCAGCGCATTCCTCACTGCTGCTGCTGCTGCTGCTGCTTGGTGCGACATCCCGTGACGTCACGACAGAATGGCTCTCTCACAGCGCGTACTGGATCACCTGCAGTGGATCGGTCGTCCAAGATATCGAGTGGCGGATCAGCTGAAACGAAGATTCGGAGTCGTTGTTGTTGGATAGCCGCGGCAAGTCTGCAGCCAGTGTTCACGACAGAAGACTCTCTCTCGCGTAGAGCATCATCTGCAGTGGATCACACGATGACGAAGCTGTTGCTGCTGCTGCTGCTGATGCACCTGATTTTGCGCTGACTTGATGCAAGTCAACTGACAAAGAGCGTGCATCTCGCGGTGCAGCGTACGTACTCCAGCGATTGAACTTGTTATCATCACCCACCAGTCATGCAGAAGAGCATCCGTGTGAACGAGGCCCAGCTGCTGTACCTCGCGTCCAAGGCGAAGATGGACTGCACGCTGAGCGGACTTCTGTGGAAGCGTCGTGACGACACTGGCAAGTGGCAGTTGCGATGGTTCGCACTCTACCAGAACCTCCTGTTCTACTACGAGAACGACTCGTGCGCCAAACCGTCCGGTGTGGCGCTGCTCGAAGGTTCCTACTGCGAGCGGATTGTCGCTACCGGCTCGGGCAGCGCGGGCAAGTCACGCTCGGACGTCGACAAACAGGTACTTCGTCCATGTATGCGCTTATTTTTGCAGAAGATGAAAAAGATTATGTCTTGCGTACAAGACCACTGCTGGCGAAGAAACTGCGAGTTTTTGCAAAACAGTAGGTCTCTAGGGCCTATAACACAGCATACGTCTGACCTAGTCGGTTAAAGGCGCTGGTTGATAATAAAGCCGGCCATCCGGCCGACTCCGGTTGCATGCTTAACTAGATTTAACCATCGCCGCGGCTGAATCTTTTAAAACCGGGATAAATTGGACAGCATTTGTTTCATGATGCTGCGTTTAGAATGCATTTAGTTGCAATGCAACCCGGTTAATTGCAAGTCGTACAGCGTTGAATCCAAGTCTAGCGTGTCTGAGTCTGAGTTCGAGTCTTGAAAAACAAGCACTCGAGTCCGACTGGAGTGTATTTTCGGTCTTGAATACATAGCATCACTGGCTACATAGATAATAATTTAAAACTTTATTTATATACGACCCGGCAAAATGTTTACCCCTTTTTTGTTACACTCCGCTGTTCAAGAGTCGCTTTGCTTCTTCTACGTCCTTCGATTCCTCCAATTTAATTCAGGGAAGAAGTCGAGCAGCACTTCTGAGCTCGAAGGCTAGACACATTGGAGTAAATTTTTAAACATCACAATATAATTTGGTATCAATTTATTTGCACGGCACGCCTCGTATTACACGAGACTGACATCTAATTAAGCAGCAAACTATGAGGGCTACGGCTTCTTACTTTCCCTTTCCTTCGCCGTCTCATTTGTTCCACCCTTTCTTTTTCCAAACCCATTTCCGTTGCGTAATGAGCTAGGAGATCTCGGGAGTGCTGTAAGTTTTCACAGCAGGTCCGGATGGAGCTCGCCAGCTAAACGTATTTGTGCGACGCGCGTTTTTCGCGTCAAAAGCCAGTCCGACAGCTTCCGTTTAGCGCATTGATTGATGAAGATGGCGAATTAAGATAGTTCAGCATTTTCAACAGCCAGATTATTTGGTAAACTGGGATAGGCAAGTTGTCAATCTTTATCTTTCGTTTCGCAATTAGCTAGCTGCATGAGATAGAAAGAACGCGGAGAGAAAGAACGAAAGAAGAAGGGAAACATGGGAAGAAAAAAAATAGATTAAAAGTCAGTAATGTTATACGTATACGTACTCGATGGCCTTAGCCTCGCTGAAAACTGGCACACCGGGTTTGTCAGTTGCACAGGTATAACGTACATATTGCTTTTGGTTTATCTACGCTTTTGTTTTAGAGTTAGGAGCTCGTATGGGCAGACGGACGTACAAGACCGGTATTGCGGCCTATTAAGGTGACCTCGTAATAAGAAAATAATTTAAATAACTCCAGCAGCCACTTGTGCTTGCGACTGGGTGCTAGAGCAGGTGACATCAGGCGCAGGCAGTTGATGTCTGTCCGTCTCTCATCCGGCTGCAGTCGTCGCAGTGCAGTGCTGCTGTGAGCAGTTTGCACGAGACGCGCATCTCCAGTTTCCTATATGAGCAAGCGACTTGCCGTCGACCTGTACGATACGTCAACTGCTGCTGAGCGCGAGTTAACTGAGCCGCTGCCAAGCCATCATCGCTGACGCATTCATGTTCCCGACAGCCGAACATGATACGCGACTGATTGCCGCTTTTCACCGCTGGCCTATCAGTCGTCGTACGTGTAAACATGCAGCAAGCGCGATTCACCCAGGTAACAGCAGCAGCAGCAGCGTACAAGATGCGCCAACGTCGCTTCACCAGCAGCTGCTGTCCGACACTGCATTCTTCAAACAGACTTTTAAACATTATTGTTTCTGCGAGCCTTTTTAGACTGATTATAAATAGCATTGTTTATAGTCAGCGTCTGCAATTTAGTCAGACATTTAGTCAGATATTTTGCCGCTTACAAATGATCGGTCACTTTGTGCAAGTGTTGGTGTTTCGTGACTGATTCTTGGCGTCCGAGCGTTGTAGTTTCGAACCCCCGCTGCTCATCCCTTGTTATGACGGTTGTAACTCAAAGTACCAATGAAACGTGTTAGCAAGATCCGTAGCTAGGCCCTACATGTATACAGCACACAACAGCAGCACTGTACGAATCTACACAGTGTTTCATAAAAAGGGAACCCTTTGTGTTTTTTTTTCATAATTTACTCAAATGATGATCAATTTACATGAAATTTTTATCAGTTGTAGCTAAAGAAATACAAATTCATAATATTTAAACTGGATATGGCAGTTGATTAAATGTTCTTTGCTAGTCGTGACGTAATTCTGACGTCATAATGTGTCGTCAGTACAAGCTTGCTTGTCTCAACTAGTGCTGTCAGTTGCTACCCTGCTTCGATGGTGAACTTAATCTGGTTTGCTAATAAAAAATACTTATCGTGTGAGCACTGAGCAACATGTGGACGTGAAATCAGGTGTCTCGCGATCCAAAAATTCAACCATTTTGCAAGCTCGGTGTGCTAGTGCACTGTCTTGCTCGAACACTTGAAAGTCCAGCTATCTCCAGACACGTAAATGCGATCGCTCTGCATTGTTTTTTTGTGGCTAAAACTGTAAAACTGCAAAAATCTGTCATCAATGAACCAGATTTTTCACCATCGGAGCACGGTAGCAACTGACAGCACCAGTTGGGACTAGCAAGCTTGTACCCGTGACATATTATGACGTCAGAATTACGTCACGCCTCGCAAAAAATATTTAGTCAATTGCCATATTTTGTTAAAATGTTTTGAATTAATATTTTTTCAGCTACAACAAGTAAAAATTTTATGCAAATTGATCGCCATTTGAGTGAATTATAAAAGAAAGAAAAAGGGGTCCTTTTTATGAAACACCGTGTATACACAAAAAAACTGGACCACATAAAAGTTTTTTTTCATCTGTCAAGACATGGACAACTACTTATGACTTAAATGAAATCTGGACGCCGTCACAAACTCGCGGCTTACCAAAATATCGTTTACATTTATGCTGCTTATTATTTCTAACGATTTTCTAGGTTGTCGAACATTGAAAACTTTGCTTCTTTTTATGTACTATCTAATTGGATTGATTTTGTCTTTTTTCTGTTTAGATTTTTACTCGTTTTTCTGTGCAAATAAACTCATTCTGCAATAAAGTTACCGGTCACCTCAAACATTTGAACATCGGCTTTAGACAAGCCCATCTATTCAACAACAACGAATTCCATCAAATTTCGGCACAACTGATCCGAACATTTTGATGACCAACCGATCCGCTACAGGTAATCCTGTACGCGCGAGAGATCGTTCTTTCGTGACAGGGGACGTTGCACCAAACAGCTGCAGCAGCAGCAGCAACAACAGTCTGTCGTCAGCCGCAAAATTACTCTGTGATCTATTGTCGATGAACGAACAATAGCAACATGCAGCGCGCCTCTGTAGCTCCGCGCATGGCGCTTTATACATCCGCGTATTATCATTATCGTCGTCATCATAACGTGTGTCGATACGATAAGGATATTAGACTTTCTTCTTGTTTACGTTCAACATTCTGTATCTACCTCCAATGCATATAACTTCTCTGACGATTATATGATCCACTTAAGTGTTTTAGCATTTGATAATAACTCGGAGTAAATAGTGCTATGGTAAATAAAAAAAAACATTTTTCGTTTAATCCAGTAACGGACACTTGATATGAAAAAGATACAAAACCTAGAACAAATTCCTTTAGCATTATTAAAGAGATGCGTAAAGAACGAAGAAAATAAAATAAAATGAACCGTAATGAAATAAAATAAAATAAAAGGCGGAAGACGCGGCTTTCATTTTATATCATCCCAGTTAAGTTTTTTAGTTTAAAAAATTATTTCATCTTTGTCTTTTTGAACGCACGTTTGTTCAACGTTCGTGTCTCAATGTAAGTTATTGTAAGCTACAGAAATATAAGAGTAGCTTGTTTCACATTTTATTTGTATGCCGAATTTGTCGAGGGTATTTCGACCCCGTGTAGGAGAACTAGAAATTAATAGAAGATTTTCTACGAATTACGAAAGGATGGCAGAGGATATTGTTCCCGCGAAGTTAATACGCAGCTCGTCTTGCAGTAGCCATGACTGCAATAAATGCGCATGCGCACAGTAATAAACTGTTATGCGTCCCCGCCTCTGGAGGCTTCAATACGAATTAATGCACCTCGTCTGTCTATCTGCCTGTGCCCCAGCTGCAGCAGTCAAGAACCGTGTCATTATGCACGTTTCGCATAACTCGTGGACGCATCTTGAGGTCACTGCAGTGCAGTGCCGACGACGAAGGTTACAACGTCAACGCATTTTGTTCGTGGAATAATGACTTGCATACCGTAGTACACAGAGTCACAAATGCAAATTATGCTACTTTTAATTGTCATTAAGCTTTATAATCACTGGCGCACGTATGAATGAGCGATAATTAATTATCTTCGAATTTGATGGCAGTGCTCTAGGCCTACCAGGGCCTGCTGCAGTTTAAAAGTCAGCGTCACGCGGATGTCATAACGAGCATTCACGCACACGACTCGCAACACTTTTATGAACAGTCGTATGCTGAATATTTGCAAAACTGCAATTCCAGTAGACGAATACAAGCGTGAAGTTGACGACAAGCTCTTTGGGTCTATTAATGTCGGTTTCACTAATGTGTTGTGACGCACGTCGTTTTGTTTGACGCGCGAGAATGCACTGCAGAAATCGTGTTTCGCGTTTCCGTGTTTGACTAACTGACCGTTGTCATGAGGGCAGCAGCCAAGTCGTGCTTGTGTTAGATTGACATACGGGACACACAGGAACACATCGTGGTCATGACAGTTTGAAGTGAAGCTGTGAAGCGCCACCTGCCATTGGTCGCCAGTGCTGTGTAGCTGCCAATTACGCAAATAGAGTGCTGCTAGCTAACAGCTGGACCGTATGTGGATCTGCCAAAAGACAAAACGTGGGGGGTGCTTGGAACTCAGTGGCGTAAAAATCTTGATAGAATTTTTGCATGTTTTGCGTTATGACTTACAACTGCGTATACAATACTTACACACAAATAACTTAAAGTTAATATACATTTCTGTAATGCGTTGAAAGTTATTGTAAATTTGTAATTTTTCTCAGTAGCAGAAACGACTGAAATATAATCATACATACAATGACAGACACAGGGAGAAAAGATAGAAAACATGTTCCAGTGAGTAAGCTAATGAAACAGTGAGTCGTTTAGCTCCGTTTTAGTAAAATGGTGAGGATATATTCCTCCATAAAAAAGTGAAGAAACGGCTTCCCCGCGGTCCACTACTCTCGTAGCCAAGGTTCGACTTCTGTTGACAGCACGCGGCGCGACGTCGACACTCGACAGTTTGTCTGTGCAACGAGCAGCTCGATATACTCACTTCGTTTACCCTGACTGGAAGCACACTCAGGTGAGCACATGATGTGAATTCCCGGAAACAATTGGGTCCCGCCGGAATTTCATGGAAATGGGAGCAGCAGAGGTTAAATTGGTAGGACGTGGGAGTCGAAATGCGACTGGGAATGTGAATCAAGTCATCGGGAATGAGGGGATGGCTGCTGACACCGTGCAGTCTGTATATTCGGTTAGTTTCGACAATTGGAATGAATTGGAGAGCGTATGGGAATCGGCGTTAGGAGTACAGAAGGGAAATGAGAATGAGGTGGGAAGAAACTGGGAAAATCAGTGTAAATGGGAACGCTGATGTGGGAATGAAGAGTGAATTGGAACTTGGAACCTGCTCACCCCTAGAAACACAGTGATTGACGCTCGCTAGAGTGCCTCGCAGTCAGTCGATGGTTGGCGACGAAGGCTGTTGCGCCATGCTGATCGGTCGTTCGACATCTTGCAACGACCTTCGCCTTTGATCCGTAGAACAAAACGTCTTGGGTGGTAGCGACAGAGAGGTTGTAGTAGGAGGACAAAGGGAGAGCCCCTGCATTTTAGGCTGTCGAACTCCGAGAGCGACTTGGTAGTGCTAAGGAGTATGCTTCCAAACATGCAGATAAAAGACAAACTTAATACACCACACGTTACAGTCTTCGCAGTCAAGATAAAACTTTCAATGTTGGTAAACAAGTTCTTATCTTAGTTCCTGACAGTACATCGAGCAAAACCTTCAGTCGTTGGCAAGGACCAGCAACAATAAATACAAAGATTTCACCACACAGCTATATTGTGGAACTAAATGGTTGAAAACATAAAATACATGCATACCAACCACGTAAATTTTATTGTCGAGCATACAAAGTATCGAGTACTGTTCCTTTTTTGCATACAACAGGTTGCAGTAATGCTATAATATATGAGAAAGACTCAGATATTGGTCAGGTGATAGTTCCTGAGACGAACAGCAATTATGAACTTCTAAGCCAACGTATTAATGAGTCGAAGCATCTCGTAATTAACAGAGTTCTAGCCAATTTCTGGCAAAAATTTTACAAATTTCGTTTCCATGGCAACGAGAGTCAATGATGGTAGACTTACTAAAATTATTTATTTGCTTCACCCTGAAAACTCCTTGTTAGATGCAAGAATCTCGGAGATATCTTGTACATTATGTCGAATTACACTGTGTTTCAAAAAAAAACGGGCACCCTTTTTATTTCTTTCATAATTCACTCAAATGATGATCAATTTACACGAAATTTTTACCAGATGTAGCTGAAGAAATGCTAATTCAAAATATATGGACAAAATATGGCTGTTGGTTAAATATTCTTTGCTAGTTGTGATGTAATGCTGACGTCATAGCGTGGCGCGAGTACAAACTGGTTTGTCACAAC
>Ga0209671_1007296_pt1 | contig 11460 bp, 9 predicted proteins | sample WorMetHERISLAND2_2_FD_187401 | JGI IMG/M metagenome (GOLD analysis project Ga0209671, IMG submission 187401) | Marine gutless worms symbiont microbial communities from Max Planck institute for Marine Microbiology, Germany - Olavius geniculatus... | ecosystem: Host-associated > Annelida >...
CATGTTGACCTACCCTAAGTCGACAATGCGCGTTCGGCGTATGCCAATGCATTTGAGTTCGGGCCACGTGACTTTGATGCCGGGGAAATTTTACCCTCCGCTTAATTTTCCCCCAGTCGGACTTAGGGCGCCGGGCGGACTCACGTTGGGTTTTGCCTTAAATTTCTAGTTTTATCCGTAATAACTTAATGTTTCTGTTTTTTTTGGTGTGAGCTGTTTATGCTGCTTGAAATAAAATGATTGTCTAATTGATTGGCTCAGCCGATGCAGCGGTTACAGAGACAGCTGCTGAAGCCGTCGCGGAAACGTCGCCGCCGGTTGTCGCGACAGAGCCTGCTGCTGCTGTATCGACTGCCTCTGAACCCGTCCCAGAGTCTGTATCAGCAGAGCCAAAAACCGACGCCGCCGCCGCAGAAAAACCACAACAGGAGGAGGAAGAACAGTCTGAAGAAGAAAGCTCAGAAGAAGAAGAGGCGGGAGAAGAAGAAAAGGGAGAAGAAAGGAAGGCTGAAGAAAAGGCGCAACCGAAGGCCGAAGTCGCAGCCGCCGTGTCGGAAGCACAAGTCGCCGCCGTTGAGGAAACTGCACCCCCTCCCGCCGCCGCTACCACCGTCGAGGCAAGCGCCACCGAACAAGTAGCCTCTGAAGCCGTCACCGCTGCTGCAGCGGAGAAACAAGAGGAAGAAGAATCCCAGGAAGAGAGCTCAGAGGAAGAAGAAGTGGAAGAAAAAGGAGAGAAGAAGGCCGAGGTAAAGCCGGAAGAACAGAAGACCGAGGTCGTGGAACAACCGGTAGCCGTGGTTGAAACCGCTGCGGCGGAGGCTGCCGCCTCGCCTGCTGAGCAAGCACAGGAAACGCCGTCAGCAGCAGAACCAGAAGCAGCACCGTCAGAGAAGACTGAGGCTCAGGTCCCTGCGGAAGATAGCGCCGTACCTGCAGAAGTACCAGCGGCGGCTGCGGAGGCTGAAAGTGCGCCTCCGGAAAAAGCAGAGCCTGCACATGCGGCCGAAGAGAAGTCAGTGGCTACATATTTTAATATGTTCTGTAGAGATATCACACATTATACAAGCTAATTAAACACATTATTTAAACTTAACAGCACACTGCTATTTTCAGCGTAATGCGCTAGACTTCGATGATTTAGTGGTATTCGTCACATCGCGGGGCTGCTGGCTTGACTTTCGCTCGAGCCTTTTGTTAGTGTTTTACGTTCGCGAAGTGAACTTTGCATTATTGTAGCATTACGCCGAAAGCGACAAATTAATAAAACGACTTTACCTACCGTTAAATGAATATTCAGTGAAAAGTGATAATATACCGTTAAAAAACGTTTGCGCCGTTTGTACGCATCGCATCTAAAATATTGCGCAAAATGTTTTTCTAGGAATTTTCTCAAATTTTTATCAACATTGATGTTTTTTGGACAGAAATAGTGTAAAATTGCGTTTTACCTTACCTAATTTGCATTACCTATTTGAGACACGGTGTAATCGTAGAATTTCGTCGCTTGCTGTCACAGGCCAGCCGCCGCTGCCGAAGCTGTCGCTGTTGACGCCGAAACGCCAGCAACACAGCCAGAGAGCGCGCCTCCAGCCACGACAGAAGATACCGCCGCGGCGCCTACTGTTGCCATAGAAACAACGACTACTGTTGCTGCCGCTGAGCCGGAAAAGGAAAAAGAGGAAGAAGGCAAGAAAGAAGACGTGGAAGTTGACTTTGGTGAAGCCAGTTCGTCCGAGGAGGAAAGTTCGGCGGAAGAGAGTGAAAAAGAAGACGAGGAAAAAGGAGAAAAAACGGAAAAAGAGAAAGAAGGCAAGTATGCGGCTTTAACGGTAGCAAACTGTGTATGCCAAACTGTTGCTAAGTCCTATAACGTGGACCTGCAGCAAAATATCTTATATTTGTATTAAATAAATCGACGCATGTGCTGTACTTAGCGCTACACAATAATTGTCAGGTTAATCATGCGTAATTTAGTTCTTGCTGATTATTTCATTAGTCTACTGTGTGAGGCTAAGCAGTATCGTAATAGACCAAAACAGTAGTTTTGTATAACGTTTTTAAATGCATTAAAACGCACGTAATAAAGTCGCAGTTTTTTTTGCTGAAATACATAAGCCATTATTTAATTGCAATCGATCGAAGTTTTGGCGAAAGTATTATTGTGAAAATCAATTGATATCCGACGAAGTTACGTAATTGCGAAACGTGGTAGCTTTTTTGATGGACAACCGGTAATGATTCGCGATTTATAGACGGATTTTTAATTGCAGTCGGTTTTGTTATTCTTGACATGCAGAGCCGGCTACAGGGGAGTCCAAAGAGACAGCAGCGGCAGCAGCAGAACCCGAAGTTGAGGCAACCGTTGCCGTAACTGTTGCTATAACTGCAGTTGCTGCAACCGAACCGGCAGCCGAACCCACGGAGAAACCAGCAGAACCAGAGGAAGCAGCAACTGTTGCAGCAACTGTTGCAGAGCCAGAAGTCGTGGAAACGGTCGTCGTGACAACCGAGGCTGCAGCTCCAGCCGCACCGGCTGAGGAAAAGAAGGAAAAAGTGACAGAAGATAAGTCTGGAGAAGAATCTTCAGAAGAAGAATCGTCCGAGGAAGAGAGTTCGTCAGAAGAGGAAGAATCAGAGAAAGAGAAAGGTGAAGAAGAAAAGCCGAAGACAGCCGAAGTAGAACCGGAGATGAAAGCTGAAGAGAAGGTTGCCGTTGAAGAAAAAGGTTGTATATTCGTTATATGTATACATGTACATGTCATTTTAAAGTATCGGTATTCATAAAACAGTTAAACACGTACATTTTATGCTTTTTTTGCGAAACGAGATGTGCGGTCCAGATGGTAAAAATAATATCCAGTTTGTTCGGCAGCAATTTAAAGATTGTCAAAATTTCAAGGTTCGTTATTTGGTGTTTCACGACCGTGACTTTTGGTTTTATACGAGCATGCGTTTTAAACCAGCAAACCAGATCCTTCGGACTTGCTGCAAAGCCCAAGACGGTGCCGGGCCATCTCCTGATAGGAAACGCGCTCGTGGTCGACCTCCCATTACCTGGATCTAACAGATCTGTCGGGACACGGGAATATCAGTGACCGACGCTCTGCAGCTGGCAGAAGACCGCTCGTTTTGGCGACAAATCGCAACGGCGGGATGCTAAGGCTGAACGCTTCGCGTCATGATGATGATGATGGTGATGATGGCGTTTTAAACGACGGAAAACAAAAACGTCTACATTACTGCCAGCACGTTTCGTGTGACAGAAACAATAGTTTCGTAAAATGCCAAGGCTGTCCGAAAGATTTATTTCTATAACTTCTGACATTTGTAGAATATGCTTATTGATTATAGCTTTGTACACGCGTTAAATAACTTGAAACATATCCGGTGTATGGTGTCTTCAGAAAAGAAGCTGCAAGCATGTTACGGATTAAGCTTGGTGTCTGTCTGTTGTGATCTCCATATGCCAGTGCAAGCGTACACACGCATCAGTTACATAGTTCTGAGATGTCTGCACGCAGAAACGGTGGTGGCTGCTGCACAAGCGCCGGTTGAAGGCGCACCGCCAGCGATCACTATCACAAGCGAGGACGAGCATGTTGCCGCTGCAATGGAAGACAAAAATAAGGGCGCCTACGAACAGCTCAAGGAACTGCTCGTTTCCGATAAACAACAGGTGCGCGATCGCTGATTGGTTGTTACATTGGGGCCACGGGCGCCCGCAAAAATGTGTGTGTTATAGCATGTCAGATAAAGTTTAACGGTAATTAATTAACAATTTTGCATTTTTCCTCACTGCTTTTTGTTCCCTCGACGGTCGCTTATGATTTAGGGCACAGTGTAGCTTTCTTCATGAGGAATTTTACACAAAAAAGCTTGGTTGACGGACCTTGCACAGTTGCACTGCTTTACGATTGAACAATTTACACGAAAACAGTCTTTGCATGTAACTGTTATCAGTGTGTTTATCACTTTGCATTCTGTAAGTACAACTAAACGTTTTGATTTTACTAAGAGAATTGCGGAAGGTCAGTGTGACGAGGCATACCACTAAACGTATCGTTTCCACAGCGCCTGAGTCTGTATCTTGCCTATGCTTGCGGGCATAAATGTATAGCGTGGATATTGTTCTCTGTATTTTGTAAGTGCAGCTAAACAAAAGTAGAAGTACTATAATCTGCTATTACTGTGAATTGCAGCTAGTCGGTGCTGAAAAGCCGGCGCCGGTGGCTGCAACTGCTGAAGTGGTCGAAGAAGACGTGGAAAAAGCGAAAGAAGCGGCTCAACATGAGGCCAAAGCCGAGGCCGAGGCCAAGGCCGAGGCCGCGGCGCCGCCAGCTGCGCCTCAGACAGCCGCCGAGATCATGGCGGCCGCCAGCAGGAAGGCGGAGGAACGCGCAACTCCTCTGTGTTCATCGAGCATGCTGATGGCTCGCAGTCTGGTCGCACGACAGGAGAAGCTCTACGATCGTCTGTCCGACATCCGACGCCAGTTCAACGACATTGACGCCGAGGTGATGACGCTACGCAACGCAAGATACGCGCACTACGCACAGTACGAGCAGCGACATCGCCAGCAACAGGCGCATCTAGCACGCTTTAGACTCATCACCGGCAGATAGACAAAAGCTACTTTACGAGCAACGAGTACTACAACTATGGGGCATTGCACGAAAACTACTTTTTCTGTGGTGCAAAATTAATGATCCCACGCTGAAAATGACGGTTGCATCGTGGAAGGAGAGGATTGCCCACCCACTCCTAAATGTTAGTCTGTCGGAAAATTGTCTTTATGTCTGAAATTTTTTTTTCCGAAAATACAAAAATTTGTGACTAAAAATCACCCATCTAGGAAAAGTTTGAGCAAATTTGAACTCGTAAATATGTCGGAAATATGCAGTTGTCTGCCAGAAAATGCAATTTTATGCCCTGTACTTTTTCGACCCACGACGCAGCTGCTGTATGAAGCCTATAGTCTTTGTTCAACGCATCGCAAGCAACGGATGCAACGCAGCAAACGCAGCGTACGCAAAAAACGCAACGCAAGAATAGACACCACTCTTGTATCTTTGCGTGTCGGCCGTTGCGTTTTTTGCGTCAGCTGCGTTCGTTGCGTTTGTTGCGTACTTCTTGCGTTTCCATTTGCAGCTACTTCTGGACTAAAATTGTTCGATAAAAAAAAACAGATTTCGACAATTTTTTGACAGATTATAATTTAGGCGGTCTCTGCACTCTTGCCGCGACGCCACTTCTTGTAAAGCCGATGTATGTGGCAACAGAAAACGTCAGGGCCGAATCGAAACCATTTTAGGCAAAAATCTTGGCGCCCCTCACATAAATTTTGTTTCGTTCGTGTGCAAAAACTTATCATAAATTTTTTGCTACAGCCGTGCACATATTTGTGGCATTTTCACGTATATAGACCAAAGAATGTTGCATGCTGCATCGTTAACTTTAAAATGACGCAACACACCATAAAGAGGTTTCCACATTCACAGGCCGCAAAATGTTGGACACCACGAAACTTCGCGCTGCCGTCCGACATTCTATGGCCGATGGCTCTTGTTCGGGCGAACATGATAAACATGCTGTATCCGCCTTTGTGGGAAATACGTCAAAAGCAACTTTATTTTACCGATTTTCTACGCGTACAATTGTGTTTGTCTGTCTGCGAGCCAGATTGGTATCGATTCGTTGAAATAACTATGAAATATTTTTTGGTTGGCGTTAAAAAATAATTATTATTGTATCAATAAACTTGCTACTTTAGCTTACAAATAAGCCGTGATGGAATGTACTATACCGACACAGGAGTACTTCCATGTGTGCTGCCTTCTTGTAGTTTGTGATAATTTGTTGTCCTGTCCTTTTACTGCTGGTAGTCTGGGTGTATTTTTCGTTTGTGCTCGATCGTTAGACCCATCTTCGTTGTTGCTGATGTCTGTGAATTGTAAATAGCGTTGTGGATCGAACCCGTTATCACTTGCGCGCAGTTATTAGTCGAAATCGCTTGCGCTGCACATATTTCTCCACAGCGTGGTCTGTTGGCTTGCTGCAAGCTGCATGCTACAAATGCATGCTGTAGCGACCTTTAAATTTAGGCAGCGTGTCTGAGCCTGTCCGCTGTCTGCCGTCTGCAGCTGCCTGTCCGCATGCAGCAGCTACATTTATGTGGTCCAATGGTACATTATGTTAAATGAAAATCACTGGCATCTCGGAGAAAGGAAAAATTTTGGTGTTAAACTCCCAGCCAAAAATGCAACCTCAGTTTTGATGCCACCTGGAGAATACGAACAAGGGAGTTTGACGATTCCGCTTTTTGTTGACAAATTACTCTGTTTTTAGTTATTTATCAGTCAGGTGTGGGCTATCGCCTGTTTGTGTGACGTCAAAAAACTATTTTAAAAACTGCTGGCTCACTTGCACGCAACATTAAAAACCTAGGCCATGCCCATGGCTACACACAGAATAAAACATTAGCAAAAAGACGTTTTATTTTACGATTAACCACACTAACAGACATTGGATGTAGGTTTGCTACGCGCAGTTAAGTGGTGTTTACAATGTTTTGTTTATAGTTTTTATTGCATTTTTGTGGAATAACATTTATACGACGTAGGCATTTTACTGAACGTGAGCGTTTTGAACAGAATGTGACATGAATCGGTTATATTTTCGACTTTTATCTTTATTCATCTAGCCACGTACAGATCGCATGAAAATAGCTTAGATGTGGCGGGCACACCATTACACATAAGCCTACTTTGACGAAAAATCGTTCTTACAATAGCATACAAAGCTCGTAAAATGTTTTGAATTAATCTGAGCAATAATACGCATACATGTAGTTTCACGCAGGAGTGAGGATACATTTAACATAAAATCAAACAGAATATTATGGCAAAATGCACATGTGATAGCAGAAAAACGTGCGACAATAACTCAACACTAGAACAACGTAAACGTGCAGTGTAAACGACGAAAAGTTAATTTAACGCGTCAACATTTCGCAAGGTAGTTTCTTGAACGTTATTGGTTAGAAATGCTCAACGAGTGGACTCAGGTCGCTGCGAACAAACTTGGCGGCTCGTCGAATGTCATGAAGAATGTTGGTGCTGGTCGTACCTTTCTGCTGGGACTGGTCTTCCTTCAGACTTATCTACACACACACAGAAACAGTCGTGATCCCAATCCTAGAACCAGACATGAAGTGGATCTGATGACCAGTATAGGCGGCCCTACGGTTGCTGAGATATGGCCCTTCGAAATTTTCCAACATGGCGTCAGGACAACAACATCTCGGATTTGATCTTACAGAAAGTAGCGAAAACGAATCCACTGACCACGAGAAACCAACCCCCGAACCAAACACGGAAAAAACGGATAACTGAAATTGTCCAGAAAGCGAACTGATCGGTCGGTCGGTCAATCGTCAGTATTCGTTACTCTGATGTCATAAAATACGACGTACTTCACTTTCGTTATGTTAGAAACGTGGCGTGCGAGGAGTAACACACAGAAACAATAACAGGCAAAATTTTGATAAACTTTGCGCATATGCGTTAATTTTTTTTAATGCGCGTTAATTTTTTAAAAGCGTCAGGCTAATTCTTTAACGCGTTAACACGTCAGGTTAACGCGCTAATTCGACAGCTGTAGTAACTGAATAACCGTCTTTCTGGCGGTATATGGCAGCAAAGAGTTTCAACACGTATAACTCACCAGATGTTCGCGTTCTTTCTTTTCGTAATATCGGCGACGTCGCAGCGCCTACAGACAGACACTGAGACACGTCAAATTCACGACAGAATTTAGAAAACTGGTCACAGTTTGGTAAAATGATGATGAATAGTGCAAGGGTTTATTGTTTGGAACACGGTGTATTACTAATTTTAAATGAAAGGGCACTCTAAAAATTGTTGGAGACCCCCGTCCCTGGTGGGTACTAGGGTGTGCCTTCGTGATTCAGTAGTGCGTGTAAAAATTTGAGACAGCAGCAATATAATATCCATAGAAGCCCTGTCCTGTTAAATGCACGTAGATCTACAGTTGAGTCACGAAATCTTACCGCTTTCCCCTCAACGTGTTCTGAAGTTTATTTTTTGAAAACTAAAAAAAAGTTAAGCATTAGTTGCGTTAAAATTTACGCCTAACTACTTCCTAACTTAACGGTAATTAAGCACAAAACTTTATAATTGTCTGATAAGTGTAGATTTGAACGCAAAACACATGCACGTAAAATATCACTTTGAAACGTCCAGTCTTCAAAAATAAATTTTGAAACACGTCATTATCTCACGTCACTATCTCTCTTCATCAGGCTGTTGGATCCCACAGATGAGGGTCAACCGCACGGGTTCTCTTTTTCCACTCAGCTCTATTCTCCATGTCCACCACGTCGAGCCGCAAGTCATCCATGTTGTACCTGACGACGTCGATTCGCCTTTTTTCTCTGTCTTCCGATGCTCAACGGTTGTCCACGAACGTCTACTTCCAAGAACCGGAACACAGTTCGAAACACGCCAAGGAGAGAAAAGTTAAAATTTTCTGACTATGAGCGTATAGATAGGTAAAAGCGTTGAATTGCTGACCCATTTTCTGATCCAGAGAATGAAAGCGACGTGAATCGTGAGGAAGATGACAGCCAGCGTGCTGAGTACGACGATGTCTGTGGTCTGAGCCAGCTGCAGTCCCCAGTCAGCAGCAATCTGAGGAATGATCGCGTGCCAGACACACACCAGCACCAGCACCGTCATCGACATCATTATATACACGTCCTGCAGAAGACAGAATCGACCAGCATGATACACCAGACAGCATAGACAGTGGTCTAAAAATGGCACCATTTTTCTAGCGGACCGTACTTAATCAACGGTCGAGCTATTGGCAAGATTGTCGTCCGTCCGTCTGTCCGTCTGTCCGTCTGTAACGTATGCATTGTGGCTAAACGACGCGAGATAGGGCCAAGGTTAGGCATACTATTAATCACTAATAGAAAGTGGCATACGTCGTTTCAGATTACATCAAAAATCATTGACTTTGGATAACCTTGCAGATCACTGACAACCAGTACGGTCGGCTTTTCCTAGCGACAGCTGGGCTTCTTGTTTCATATGCCTTTATCAAGGTAATGTAGCAACACACTTAAGATGTGGTGGGATCGTTAGTGATGCTGTCATTACAAATTTTCGACACGTTATTTCACTGTGGACATTACAGTAGACAGAGGCAGTACCAGGGCCAGCATGAAAAAAGTTGGTTTAACATTTACTTATTTTACTCCAGATATAAACATACATTAAACTAAACTAATGCTGTGCGATATGGGAGCAATGGCTCATAACTGAGAACAGATGCACCATAAAAAGAGGTGTAAGATAATAATTATCAGTACTAAAATAATTATATCGATCTTTATTCGCTAAAATATATTAGTAACGATAACCCAGAGAAAGAGACAGACGGACGGACAAACAAACAACAGTGGAAAACAGCGTCCTTCATACGTATTTCAGCTAATTACTCCATAATACTGTTGCTGACAAAGACACATTTTGTACAAGTAAGTTTTTTGACTTTTAAACGCAGCTTCAGCTATACAGATTGTCGTCTATAATAAATAATCACAGCGGAACGTACGAGAGTGGTAAGGTAAGATATCCTCGGCAGTGAGGCGTTGATGGTGAACTTGAACGTAACAGTCGTCAGTAGCAGAATGAACGTCAGTTCAACCCGGTGTTCCGGCTGCAGGCAACGCACGGAGTACGTCGTGAACACCAGACTGCTGATGTAGCACTTTCACCATCACCATCAACACCACAACACAGTCATCGTACAAGACTAGATAATGTTCATATGAACACGGAGTCTGTCCAATGCATTTCGACAGTTTACAGTATATGTCCATATAAATATAATTAGTAAGCTGTTTAGACCGGTAGAAAAAATCAAACAGTTTAATTTCGAATTGTACAGCAGCAATGATCCTTTTATCCTTCTGTATTATTTTAACTAAGCAATAAACATTGTCAGTTACGAGACCATTCGATTCGTCACCAGCGTTTTACTATAAAAGATCCATCGTCACCATGCGTCTATCTGGCACCGTTACGGAGATATGGCGCCTCAAAGATGACGGGGTTACAAGTTTGACCTTTTGGGGTCACGTGACGTCATCGGTCACGTGACCATTCGACTCCCGGGGGTCGACTTTATATGTGTGGTCCATAGTAACCATGCGGCTATCTTGCACAGTTACGGAGATATGACGTCTCAAATATTGGATGCATGGACGTGGACACGGAAAGACAGACGGAAGAAGAGAAAAAGATAGAGAATGGGGGAGGGAAAAGGAAGGAAAAAAGTGGAAAGGGAAAAGGAAAAACAAAGGGAAGGAGAAAAGGAATGGAAGGTAAAGTGAAAAGGAAGGGGAATGGAAAGGTAAATGGAAAAGAAAAGGGAGAAGGGAAAAAATAAAAGAAAAGGAAAAGAAAAGGAAAAAAAGAAAAAGAGTAAAGGGAAAAAAGGACAAAAGGGGGATGAAGGAAGAAAAAGAGGAATGGCAAAGGGGAAGGAAAGGGGGAAAGGGAAGGTAAAAAAAGGTGAAGCGGAAGGTAAAAAGGGGGCAGTGGAAAGGAAAGGGGAAAAAAGGGAAGGAAAAAGAAAAGAGGAAGAGGAAGGGGCAAGAAAAAGCGGAAGAGAAAGGAAAAAAGATGGAACAGGTTAAAGGAAAAAGGAAGAAAGATGGGAAAGAGGAAAGAAAAAAAATACACTTGCACATCGTATATCATCGTTAAAACATCAGCATTCAGCAATCTTTAACGGCCAGACTCCTTAGTGCTTTTCACATCTGTAACCGGTTAGGTAAAAATGACAGGATTGAGAGCAAAAAAAAATCAAACGTAAACGGGGCTATTGCAGCATTTGTATAACCTTTGTTCCCAGATATACTTTTAGTAATGAGAAATAGAACTGACAGATACCATACAACGAAGAAGATGGGGGTGATATTCCAGCTCTGTTTTTAGATACTATATTAATAGTTACAGTAGATCATAGAAGTTTTCGCAGTAATGAATAAACATAAAGCAGCAATAAGATGTGAGAGTGAAATGGTGAGTGATTTGCAAGCGGCCAGTTTAATATAGCGCACAAATTAAAATAAAGTATATTGCTTGAAACGGAACTAAAAATTTTAAAAATTTACAAACAGTTGTGAAAAAGATAGAAACCTAAGATAAACTAAAAATTTGGGGCAAAGCCCAACGTGAGTCCGCCCGGCGCCTTAAGTCCGATAGGGGAAAAATAGGGGGGAAAATTTCCCCGGCATCAAAGTCACGTGGCCCGAACTCAAATGCATTGGTATACGCCGAACGCGCTTTGTCGACTTAGGGTAGGTCAACATGAGCGCTTATAAATTGGTTCCTGGTGGACGGAATTTCACAAAATTTTTTTTGT
>Ga0209671_1007298_pt1 | contig 11459 bp, 7 predicted proteins | sample WorMetHERISLAND2_2_FD_187401 | JGI IMG/M metagenome (GOLD analysis project Ga0209671, IMG submission 187401) | Marine gutless worms symbiont microbial communities from Max Planck institute for Marine Microbiology, Germany - Olavius geniculatus... | ecosystem: Host-associated > Annelida >...
CAACGGATCACCGACAGGAAGTGGCCAACCGCGAGTCGAATGGTCACGGTGAATGGTAGGCCTAAAAGGCATACAGGCTACATGTACGCCTGAAGCTTGAAAAAAAACTTGCTTAGGCCTACATATTTGAAATGTCGGCCTTTTGTGTGAATGAAGACATGAACTCAGGCATGCAGATTGCTTTCTCCATTTATTGATAGTGGCGGTAGGCCTAATGTTCTGTTCCAGACTTCAACCAGTCGATATCTTTTCGAGTTTATCGGCATTCTAAACAGCGTCTGATACAGAGATAGATAGATAGAGGTTAAAAGCCCATTTTATGTCATATTTTGTTTGTTCTGTTTTTTGCAGATAAAGCAAGGTGGGAAGGTGGTAACCATAGATGTAAAAAAAAACGTAAAAACGTTTTTTATTCTTGCCACGTTTTTACGTTTTTTAACGTTTTTTATTTTGTTCAACGTTTTTTTTTTATTTTTTTTAAAAAACGTGCATTGAAAATCCCATTAAAAGCTTTGTGAAACAATTTTGGGACCACAGAAATAAATTAATAGATCATAGTAATGTAGTTTACTTAGTTAGTCAAATATACTAAATAAAAGTTTTGTTTAGCAGTATATTTAGTTAGTTTAATGCTATGGTCTTATGACATCACAGCTGAATTGAAATTAAATGAAGTTCTCTCTATCTAAACTATAGTTCAAGGTATACTGCACTTACAGCATTAGGCATTAGGCAAGAGGTTGAACAAATTATGGCCAACGTTTTTTATTTAACGTTTTAAACGCTTTTTATTCTTGCCACGTTTTTACGTTTTTTAACGTTTTTTTAATTTTTTTTGGAACGTTTTTTACATCTATGGTGGTAACTTAAACAGTCATTTGATGGCCAGTTGTGTCAAGCAGTTGTGCTTTGGATTGGGAAAGCTAGTAAAATCTGGTCATCCATCTTCGAATTACAGCCGACAATGTCGGATAATTTCGACGTTTTCATGCTTATCTTAACACGTAAGCTTATTTAGTATGTTTTGTTTTCGCCAGTTATTTCAGAAACACGCCGCATGCACCGAACGATGCGGGAATCTCAACGGTTGTTTAATGGACAGTGTGATTGTGAAACGAATATTCGTATCCAGAATTATTAAAACGTGATATTTGAAATGGCAAAGATGACAAGTAAGGTTGCGTACAGAGCCATTGGAAGTCAAAGTTTCGGTTGGCGTCTACTCCGACACATCCGCGACTGCGACCGTTCGCCACGCGACTCCGAGTTTTCCGCCACATACGATCCTTTATAGCGCAACATCAATTAACGACCATGGAGAACCGATCTGTGTAGGCCTACACGCATGTTATAATCGCCTAAAAGACAACATAACTTTAGAAAATGACGACTGATTTTTCACTTTATTTTTTTATAGTCACAGGCAAAAGTAATATTAAGACGTTCCAAGTTATAACTGATGATCAAAGTGTTTCCTTTTAGCCTTGAAAATAGCTGTCAGACGCTTGCGTCAGTGATCAATTGCCCAATCAATAATCGACTGCTCCAGATTATGCCAAGTTCTTGGCTGTGAGCTGTTCTTTCACTTCATCATGTACACGTGATCGATTATAACACACGCAGAATAAATAAGTAAGATTATTTATAAAACACGTTTTCAGCAAATGGATCGCGTTGTGCACATGCGCTGGTTTTCGTGACAACTCAATCTTTTAACGATTCCAAGGTAACGTAAACACGGTGTTGAAAACGCAGACGAAGTGAAACATATTGCGCAGATTTTTTAAGAAATTTATTTCTACCTTAACTGTGCAAAAATGTGAAAATCGATTGACGTTTGATGAGGTTATCATCAATTAGACCTAAGCTTACAATTTTTTTTGTTTTTATGGCCTACGGTGTAAAAAAGTCTGAGTACAAAAAGTTGGTCACTTACCGTAGTGTTGGAATATTCGTAGCCGTCCGGATTGAAAACGGGCAAGATGTACCAATCATAATTAGCTAGCAACAGTGATACCACAGGGTCATGCCTGTAGCCCGATACCAACTACAAATGGCACACATTCATAACAACAAAATAATAATAACATAATTACGTGTTAATAATAATCACATATTTTCTATACACAGCCGATAAGATAATAATGACTTCAAAAGCGCTAAAAATATATTTCTCACAATCGTTGACCGCAGCCCTAAAAAATAAGCACTTTTCAAATTTCCGAGCGCGTTCTTGCCTGTTGGCACGCCAAAATAAGTCCTGTATTTACCGGCATCCAATTTTGCTAATTTTGCTACAAAATAGCACCATGAAAAATTGAAAACACCCATACACTGCCCCAGCCAACCACACGTCGTTTTACGTTTTAAAAAGTTTTTTTTTGTTTTAGTTAACGCGCTATATAGAGCCTAAATTACCTAGCTCGGCCTAAGCTACTTTGTTAGGCCCAGTTAAGCCCTAAATGCATTCCTGTCCCATTGAGTCGCTGTGAGCGTTGGGCCGACTGCTTTTGCAAATTAAACGACGGCCACAAGGCACCGAATCACTATGGGCGTCGATCCTTATGGCGCAGGGGAAAAACGTCCCCGATATTTGAACTGGGGGACGCTATCACGAACCCCCCTCCCCAATATTAGTGAAGTTATAACAGTAGCTTACAGATAATTTTCATCTATAAAACATTTTAGTCAGTCGATTCTCAGAAAATAATTAAAACTGTTGACACCGGATGTCGTGTTTTCAAGGCTAAAATGCACCAAATTTGATATCGGCTGAGACTCTGCCCCAAATCGACCCCAGTAGGGGAGTTCATAGTGCTCCCTCATCGCAGACATCTTAGTTGGCTTTCAAGGGATCTACTTCTAAGCGGAAAAGAAGACAAAAAATAAATAAAAGAAAAAACGAAAAACCCAATTCCTCATTGCATGACCCGCAATCACGGAGATAGGTCGATGCTTATGCGAAACACCGCATTAGATCGGAGTCAATCGCCATCCTCATGAACGCACGCATATGCACTATATGCCGTACGATTTATACAAACATCGTACGGCTGCCGAAGTGAGACGGATTTAGACGCTATTTACATAATTATTACTATGTATATTTAGCGTACCGCATGGATGACGTATATAGCAGTGGCCGGAGCAATCCATTCTCGTGCGTGTATTCCGCCGTCTAGCCATATAGCCGGCTTGTCCGTATGCGACGTCGACCGCTCACCGATCTGCACACAAAACAAGAAGCTCAGCTGTCGCTAGGAAAGACCGACCGTACCGCCTACGTTCGACTACCGGTCGAAAAATAAAGCGATTTCCCAGAGCTGTCTACAGTTCTATACATTCTATGGTGACGCAACTATTGGACGCTACAATAATATGCCAGAATATGATAACGGTAATTTAGCGCGCACAGAAGCCATGAGCTTAAAGGTGCGTTCTCACTGCGCGCGTTAATGCGCGTCCGTTAACGCGCGTCGCCTGACGATCACAAATGTATCCGCTCTTCTAGGGTGAGGTAGCGCTTGGATTCGCGCGCGTCAACATCTTTACCGGGCCGTTGTGGGAAAAATGAATTTTTCTTTTCAAAATGATACATTCTGGCGTACTTTATATTTCTGGCCGACGGCGGGGCCCCCAGACGTCGCGGGGATCGGGATAGCTTACCCCCTTTAAGCGTTCATGTATTTTAAGCAAGGTCATCGTTTTATGCTGTATCTGACCTCCCCCCGCCCTTCACACCGCTAAACAAATAACATTATTTTGAGTACATCGATTTTACAAAGTTTTCTAACATTATTCTTAACACAATTTGCCGCTTATACTTATACTGACGTCGAAGATGTGCGCTTACTTGAAAATAACGCATGAAAAGCCAAAAGTTGACCATCATTTACGCATCATTTTACATCTTTTTACATTATTTTACTTTTTAGAATGTATAATTTACTCGTTACAGAATGTGCGCAAAACTTGCGCACATTCTGTAAACTGTTTCTATCAAGAGTTTACAGTGATAATATAAATTTACTTAAGAAAAATGACTGCGTTTTTGCCTAGCTTTTAACGGAATCTGTCTGCGTAATTTGCAATAATTAGAGCTGATTATAAAACCGCGAATTCATCGTTTTGCTGAGTAACTTACCTATAGCCTTTGCAGTGATTATACGATATCTGCTTACGTTCCACTTAATGACACTTATCACTGTGTGGCGCGACTTTTCCGCGTTGAGAATGGACTTATCGTACAAGTCGGTCCATAAGACGAAACATTAATCCCGAATCAACTGGGAGAAGCTCATAGGCCCTACTATTAGATACAGCAACTAAGAACCACTAAAAGCACGGGTATTAAAGATGAACGTGGCCGCCGACGTGCTGGAGCAAAGGTGCTAACGCAGCACGGATTAAATCGACCTAGAAGGTGTTTACATGTGCAACGGTTGCACAACAATTTGTACGCCCGGAAAGCTCGTCAACAGTAATTGTTATAATCGGCAGCAAGTCTGTGCCTATCCGCAACAGTTTTCATGCTAGACGAGCTAATAGCGGTAAAATGACGACTTTGGACTATAAACCTGGCAGCCTCCCTTTTTTACTTTTTTATTTATCTTACGTTTTAAATTTTTTACCGTTTTTTATATTTTCAACGTTTTCTATTTTTATTATATCGTTCTTTACTTTAGAAAAAAATAGGCACAAAGAGTCCCTCCTTAAATAGGCTACCGCGTACCTACAGAGACAGACGGACGGACATACTTTAATGACAAGGAGATGTCGTCCTTCGTATGACCTGCCGATGTCAATCAATTCTACGATGTTTGAGTAACGTCGCACCAACATCCGCATCCAATCGTTGATCTACATAATACACCCGGTGATTAAACAACACACTGCATGAGTGTGCTATAAACGTTGTAACAAATTTTGAAACATTGCAGTACTCTAAAAATCAAGTACTTTTATCTTTGCGTTTTAAAAAGTATGATTTTCATACTCGTAACTCTGCTATATCGTTGTGGTTTGTAGTACGATATCGGCCGACGAAAAAAAACTTTCAGAATTTACTTTGTTCATTACTTAGACATTTTGATTATTGTTTCTATTTTGGAGAAATAAAAAGCTGAGTGGACCTTGATGTTGGTTATACATGTACAGGGTGCGGCAACAAAAATAGCCCCCTAAAGCTTTTCACTGTTTTCTCAGCAACCGCTTAGGATTTTAATTTGAAATTTTACATTTTTATTTGCCTAAACCTTCTACCTTCGTCGTTTTTCGACAGAATCAAATTTTACTTGGCAATTAGATGTAGAAGGTTTAGCTAAAGAAAGGTGTAAAATTTCAAACTAACTGCAAAAGAGCGAAAAACTTTAAGGGGCTACTTTTTTGCCGCACTCTGTATGTATCCGAATTGTTTCCTTGTCTGCAGACATTTTATTATGGCAAATTCACACCTACGAAGCCGACGCGACTCAAGTCAGCAGTTGAGATGATTTGAGCCGCATCAACTTCGTCAGTGCGAAATGTGAATGGGCCATTAGTAAGCACTTGATCGCGACCCGGCCGAGAGTCGAACCCAGAGCCTCTCGATCGTGAGCCCAACTTTCGAAACGCTACGCGAACAAGCCATAGTAGCCTAATCACACAGATGCGGCATCGTACTTCGCTGTGGCTGGCGTATACTCCGACAATCGCTTCAATATCCTCATCTTGCTCCGACGACTGTTCAATCGCCGCGGCTCTGCGACGTCTGGCCGCTGACCGATGCTTTTCAGATTCCGTTTTCTGTATGTCGATCACTCTGCACACGTTTATAGGCCTATTCGATGAATAAATCAAGTAATATAAGATTGTTAAAGTGGCATGAATAATACAGGTTAGGTCCACTAGAGACTGCAAGTTAGACAGAGTCCAGTCCAGTAGATTATCGGGAAAAAAGAATTGAAGAGCTGAGTTTTTCCGAGTCTAGGCAGGCAGACATCACGTCGTCTGGCAGGTGGTTCCAAGTCCGTGGACTGACAGCCGACAAACTGCGGTCGGCTGGCGACGGTTGTCAGCTTGAAAACTATTAAGACAGGGTCTGGACACGAAAGAGTTGAAAACCGACAATAATGTAAACATTTCAAAAAGCATCCATAACGACAAACATTTCAGTAATGCTGGAAATGGAAAATAAAGAAATAGGAAATAATAAATAATTAGACTAATACGACGTAAATGTGTTTTAACAACGCCTTAACCAATTAGTGCCTGAATTATTTTATAGTTTGCCGTCAAACTAGGTGTCCCATTTTTGGGGACGCTAGGCATGAATGGGTTAATGATAAAAAGTTTTTTTTTATTTTGTGCTGTTCTCGGCAGTTGTCGTCGATTGGTTTGCGGAGGTTAAAATCGTGGCTAGAATGGTTTGGTAATACTGAAAAAAATATACTTGATGCGACTAAACAGACGTGGGCTTAAGTTACCTTCTCTCTGAGATATTTTTTCACAATTACGGGTCCGTCATAAGAGTGGAAACAGAAAGTAGGTGAAAGTGAAACGAATGAAATACACAAAACGCAAACCATCATTCAATACTTCGGTGTTACTTGCCGAAGGGATAAACAGTCAGTCACTCGGTCAGTCAGTACTGAGCTCTAATTGGGTGTTTCCACGATCCAGCAAACGTCCAGCAAACTTCCAGCAAATGTATTCTAAATACACGTGCTAAAGCTGGACGTTTGCTGGATCGTGTAAACACCCCACAACACATATATTCGCCTCTTTGGTTTATTTTCACGAAGTGGGAAACATACAGTGGCAAATTCACGCCTAACCTCTTTTCTTCTTTTTTCTCCACATTCTGCTTTGCCTTTTCTTTTCCCCTAGCTAGGCGATATGGAAGACAGATAATAGACAGGTAAGGACATATGCGTGACCGTTAAAGCGTGTACAAAGCGACGTAACTAAACTGAACTGACACGGTTTAGTTTTTGACGAACTGACCAATGGCAAGTAGGGCGAAATCATTATCACTGGTTGACGCGTACGTGAGCGTAGTCACGTAGTCACCGACGCCGTTAGATAATGCCTACTGTAATGCATTACTGCTTGCTCATTGGTCAGTTTATCAAGAACTTAACCATGTCAGTTCAGTTAAGACTTAGTTTAGTTACGTTGTTCTGTGCGCTCCTTTAGTACGGTCGGCTAAAATGCTAAAAAAGTACTGCGAAGTAACAGGCTGCTTGCCGTTGCAGGTCGTCAATAGTGACGTCATAGTGTACGCCAGAACGTCTCAGTCGTGACGTCACCTCATCGTACACGCCCGGCGTCACCTGTAGGTCTACTGATGCCGCAGGCACCGATGACGTGTTAGGCCTAACGCCGTCACTGACTGCAGACAGCACCGGCCTCTCGTCCCATACATCGATCTGCAAATACAATACAGTGGGTTAACAGAGAAGGCGCGAAAAGGGGGGAGTTGCAAATATTTCCTCAGTCAGCTGCAAATTTCAGACGGAGAAGAGCGTAAATGCTCATAATTTATTTTGTGTTTAATTTTTTTAGAAAATAAGTTTTTAGAACCAAATTTTGCATTTTTAAACGAAAATTTTCTTACAAGAAAAAATTTTTTGGCAGCCCAAAATTCAAAGAAAGAAAGGGGAGGAAATTGCAGAATCATTTGCCCACCTACCACCCAGCCACAATGCCATTAAAATGACCCATTGAAATGAAATGTAAGAGTCACGAAAATAATAAAATAAAAACTCGTATCCTTTACCAGACTCAGTACAAGGCTACATCATGCATGTAGCTAGCACGTGGATTTTAACTTTATTTGCTGCAGCGAGTAGTAATTTGTTGACAAAATTGCACAATAAGAAGACCGAACATAATACGCACAGCAAAGTGCAAGTCGTCTTCAAGCTTGCGTACTGCGTCGACCTGTTTTGCCGTCTTCGGATACACTCGAATAACTTTGTGCCTGTCACACAAAGCGATCGGTTAGTCGAATTTCTAAAGGCCCCTTTAGAGTTCTCAGAGGCTAGCCTATACGACCTACATCATTTGCCAATATAAATAATCAGGCCTACAGTAAGCTTGTAACAAGAAATTTGAGCTGATGCTCACCACACGCGCGAAAGCCTATAGCCGTTTCTGTTCAGTAGTTTAGCAAAAAGATTGGGATGTTCACGCTAAGTTAATATACAAATACCAAATTCTCTGTCTGGATCGCATAACGGTAGTAGCGTGGCACCATCTTGTGAATGATATAGACTTGTGTCGCAGCCCGAAATCGCCAGAAATCCACAAAACCCCCAATTTTGGCGTTGAAGGTAATCCAAGGTCATTGATCTCGGTGGCAATCGAAAGCCAGTGTACGACTTCCTATTAGTAATTAATAGTAACCTAGGCTCTATCTCGCACCGTTATTGAGATACGGTGACTTATTGGTTAAAACTCGCAAATTTTCCCCACCCCCTCTTTCATTTAGCGCTCTCGTTCGGGGTGACCCCTTTGAATTTATGGAACAGCTTTGCGGTTACTGAAACTAGAGTCTTACAGACAGCCGATGGTAAAAATTTCGTAATCCTAGCTTGCACAGTTTTTGACTGATCCACCCGTGTGACAGACAGACAGACAGACAGAACTGCGATGGCTAAGACGCGCTGAAAGCAGCAGCTGCTTACGCGCGTAAAAACCAATAGCGTCAAATATTAGACCTATCTTAATGCATTATTTCTCGATCAATTTGCTGTACTCATGTTAATGTCATCAATCCATCGAAAAATACTTGGTTTTACTGTAATATTTTGTTTGTGTTTTAAGACGTATCAATTTAGCAGTGTTCGCCGGAAAATTTCGACTTTCTGCCCCGCCTATTTTTTAACACACGACGCCTCTCGGACAACGGTAAACGCGTATTCTTAGCGTTGTTCCATTGTTTTTTTTCTGAAAACGATTTATCTATTCAATTGTACCAAATGTGATATTCGCAGTTTTCGTGTTTTTGAAATAATACTAATACAGCTGTTGTGCTTCCCCGCTATAGGCTAGGTTGCATGCGCTGGCTTGTGGGCCTATATTGTGCGGGCTTGCATGTATTAGGCCTACGAGGCTTCTAATTCGCAGGCCGAGTTGACAGTAGGCCTAATTTTACGGTAGCCACTGACATCATCGGCGGGGTGCGATATTAGACGCAGCGAGAAAATGACGATCCAATTATTATCTGCAGCCGTGCTGTATCGGTGTATACTACAGCGTGCCCTGAACAAAATAATGCAGGTCGGTCAGCGACGTATGTTACAACATAGAGTATAGTCAGAAATGCCTTTTGAAACCAGCATTTTCTAGGCTAGTGCCAATGCCAAGGCCAAGGCAACTAAATAAGTAAATAAGTAAAGTAAATATGACAACTTTATACTGCACACCAAAACCCAACTTCATCTTATTAAAACCGAAAATGAACCACACAAAATGTTCAGACAAACATAGTTTTAATATTTCGGTGGATATACGCCTATTATACAAATATCAAAGACTCATTGTACAGAGCACATTTATTACAAGTGACTTCACATACTGGGCAGCATCCAAACGAGCAATAAAAATTCCAGTTCCGAATGTACCCGACGTATTGGACTTGCCGCCGGAGTAATGAAACATCTAGACCGTATCTGGCTGGAATCAACCGAATCTCACCATGCCAACCAAAATTCGTATATACTCCACATGCGTGCTGGCAGTTCTCCTCTATGGCTCAGAAACCTGGACCCTTACACAAGCAGATTGGAAACGATTGGACTTCTTTCACACACGGTGTCAGCGGCGGATACTTCATACCAGATGGTACGATTTCGTATCTAATAACGAAGTCTTACGCCGGACCGGTCTCCTGGCAGCCTCTTCCATCGTTCGCAAGCGAAGACTCGGATTGTTTGGTCATGTTGCCAGACTCACAGAGGACGTTCCAGCAAACCAGATTCTTCGGACTTGCTGCGAAGCCCAAGACAGTGCCCGGCCATCTCCTGATTAAAAACGCGCTCGTGGTCGACCACCCATCACTTGGATCCATCAGATCTGCCGAGACACGGGAATATCAATGACCGACGCTCTGCAGCTGGTAAAAGATCGCTCGTTTTAGCGACAAATCGCAACGGCGGAATGCTACGGCTAACGCTTCGCGTCATGATGATGATGATGATGACTAGAGGCAAAGACCAACGCCATGGTCACAACTGTTACGTATTTGAGCTATCGTCAAGGTCAAGGCCAGTCTTCGTACGGACCTCATTCCTGGCTAGTTATCGACAAGTCAAGGCGTGTGCGAAGCGACAGAAGCGAATACAACTGCAGTGAAATTTCAGTTTTGTTTATTTCTTTCGCTCTGTACGCCGCTCCTTTTGCGAGGACGTAAGTGCAAGTGATGTATAGCAGTTAAACGATCGAACTCGTCACTTTTAGGAAGCGCTTTCAAATCTGTGTCGTTAAAAGAATTTTAAAATAAAAATCGGTTGATCTTTGGCACAGATGTGGACAATACCAATTAAACGGAACATTTTTTTCTTAATACACAGCGTATTACGTTACTTTACTTACCCCGAGTAGTCGACGGCTTTCAGTTGTTCGGCGGCGGTCAGAGTAAAAAGTCGAGAAGCGACAAGCATCAAGACGGGTTTCCACCACGAGAGATGCATCTTTAGATCTCCCTGTACACGCAGCGACATCAGCTAGCTTGGTGGCGCAACGGCAGAGTGTTGGACTAACGATCGTGAGGTCGTGGGTTCGACTCCCAGTAAAGTGGTTACTACTCGGATGGGTGACTGTCGGCGGACGGCTAAACCATCTAGGTATATGACCAACACCAAGGTCAACTCAGCCGTTCACCCCTCCGGGGTAGGTAAATAAATCGAGTTCTGGTCTGACTGATGGCTGGGATTAAGGCAGGTCGCTTTCACCTGTGTCGGGTGGCAGCTAACTATCTGTGTGATACCGTATGGCAAGTGACGATCCGTAGATTTGTGACGATTTTATAGATGAAAAAAACTTTTTTTTACTTTTTTTATTTATTTTAAGTTTTAAATATTTTTAACGTTTTTTTTAATATTTCAACGTTTTTTAAAAAACTTTTATGAAAAATTTTATCAAAACGTCGAGAAGCACTTGTGAAATCACATAAATAAATTAATAAGCCATAATAATAATAATTAATAATAAATTATTAATAGTTATAGTTTACTTAGCTAATCTAGTGATAGTCGTTTTTATGACTAGGGGACAAAATTAAAATTGAATAACGTTTTTTTCTCTCTTTAGTTCCAGCTATACTTTACCAATAGCGCTAGGCATTATATCAAATGATAAGCAAATTAGATTGAATGTTTTTTTTTATTATTTAACGTTGATTATTCCTGCTGCGCATTTTACGTTTTTATCGTTTTTTTATTTTTTTTTTCTGGAATGTTTAACATCTATAAAAT
>Ga0209671_1007300_pt1 | contig 11457 bp, 8 predicted proteins | sample WorMetHERISLAND2_2_FD_187401 | JGI IMG/M metagenome (GOLD analysis project Ga0209671, IMG submission 187401) | Marine gutless worms symbiont microbial communities from Max Planck institute for Marine Microbiology, Germany - Olavius geniculatus... | ecosystem: Host-associated > Annelida >...
GCACAGCACCCACCGTTTGGAACTCTCTAGCCATTGATGTTACAAGTAGCTGTTCACTGACTGTGTTTAAATCCAGGTTGAAGACACACATTTTCCGTCAGACATTTAACCTCAGCGACTAGTTCTATCCGCCAGCGCCACTGAAGTCTTTTTTAGCACATACTGGCGCTTTACAAGTCAGATTATTATTATTATTATTATAAAATTAATTATTGCCCCCTGTGCTTTGGCCCTTGCCCCCCCTAGTTGCCTCCAGTTTCAGATTCTTAGCGCCGCCTCTACTAGGCCATCTGAGTGTGTCTGGATTGGTATAGGCTAAGCTCGCACTGCGTGCTTGCTTAACCATTCCTGCAGTGCGATGTCTAATTCCTGCAGTTAATTCTAAACAGCGTAATTATTATGCACACTGCATGTATGTGTTTATGCACTCACGCACAGCCTGATGTGTTACGTCACCAAGTACAGTGTAGGCTATTATTAGGCTAGTTCGCGTTGCTTCTTTGTCACATAGGCCCATAAACATGCAGTCGTAGTCAAATCGCTTTAAGAACACGTAACACGTACAGGACTCGGTACGTGTTCGCCTATAGCAGAAGGCTCCAAGTTTGCACGATAAAAAACACGAACTGCGACAACAAACACATAACGTAGAATAAAAAATTAGCCTATATTGCAAGGTAAATAATTATGAATTTTATTAGTACCTGTTAGAAAATAAGCTAATTTATTCTTTTTACTTTTTAGTGCCCTGAATTCGAAACCTGCAGTAAACTTACCAGGTAGATGGTAGCCTACACTGCAGCTACAGTGTGCGGCAATAAAAAACCACCCACCCCGATAAACAAATAATATTTATCGTTATTTTCGGTATAATTCAATATTTTTTACACAATTTTCAGATGTTATTGCTGACACAGTTTGCCGTTAGGCCTATTGTTGACAATTTTGCCATCTCGTCTTGTTGTGCAGAAATAGCACACCTTTGGATATAAAGCGCATTTTCTTTAACTGCACAGGCAACCAACTTTGAGGTATGTTTTGAACGTTTAAAACAAAAAAAATGCAAAAATTATCAGTTATGTGTTTAGCAATATCAATTACTAAGTTTACTAGACTATTATTTTTACAGTGAATTAAGTGTCCACGTTTGGCGTTGACGCAATCGCGCAGATGACTGATGCGAAAGCTGATTGATTTTCTGACCGCTTTCTTGCGTCAGCTGGTGTTCAGTTCAGCATCAGTCAATCCAGATTTTTAGTTAATCATTCAAAGATTTTTAAAGTGGCGTAAGTAATAGGGGCCTACAGACTAGGAACTGCTAGGTCCACGAGATAAAGTACAGAACTGATGGAGTCAGCGTAAAATAAGTCTGACAGTAAATAGACTTCATGAAAAGTAGGTTTTTAGTCACTAATGGAAGCTGGATAACGACTCGACAAACGTCACGTCGTCCGGCAGGTCGTTCCATGTCTGTGGGCTGACAACCGGAAAAGCCTCGTTGGCGACGGCTGTTAACTTGACGGGTGGCACTGCCTCGGAGGGTTGGTTCTGGAAGAACGGAGAGGTCGGTGGTCAAGTAGTCTACGTCAGTCGGCAACGTAGTTGAACGGACCAAGGTACTGCAGCTCGAGTCTGTACAAAACTTTGTATACCAGAACGGCGATCTCGTACTGGACTCTTATCGCTCCAACCAGTGGAGACAAGTGGAGGACTAAAAGCGTCGGTGATGTTGTCAGATCGACGGAGATGATTATGTTAGTCGCGCAGCCGAGTTCAGCACCGACTGAAGTCGACGGGACAGGTGACCGGAAAACTGGTCAGCACGCCGTTGCTGTAGGCCTAGGTATATTTGCTTTGAAAGCAGACAGCTATTTACGTAATATAATGTTGAATACTGTACTCATCATTAAGCTATACTCGGTTGTTTTGCAGTTTCATTTTAGACACATCACAAGATACTGAAGTCACAGAGACGCGATCACTTGAAAATAACGCGTGATGACATGCTCGCCGTAGACTTTCTGATATACAACGCTTCCAATGCATGTACGCAAAAAACGACTCTGGAATTCCCTTTAGGCCTATTTTTGTAACATTTTGTTGCTATTTTTTCTCTGACGTGAAGTTTTATGTTTATGGGCTTCTTTCGAAAAGAACTTTATCACTTTTCATAAAACTAAAAGTTTTTTTTTCTACAATCCAGTTTTTCCTAATTCTGATTATTGTTATTTTCTGTTTAGTTTTGTTGATCTCGGATTTTAGTTTTTTTTCCATTTTATTGCTATTTAAAACATTTCAGTTTTTCATGTGCAAATTTTACATATCGTAGGCTTATCGTTTAAAATTAATGGCGATGTCGGAACTTTTACACAGACTAAAATTGCGACCCTGCGCCCCAAACTGCAGTATAATTGTTGATTTCACGTTGAGCTTTCAGTTAATTGATGTTTCATTCCTTAATTACTTAATTTCGCGGAAAAAAATGTCAACTGTAGAGGGTATTATTTTCGGCTATTAATTGTGCAACATTCGCAAAAATCATAGTTTATAGGCCCATGTTCAATCTATTTTCAGCCTGTATATCGTGATCCGAATTTTGCAGGAACCTGATTTAACTCGTCGATCTCATTGAAAGAAATCTATCTGAAGGTTAACCGAGTGGGTATATGAGACAGGAGCTCACAGTAAATATTATGAAAAAATATCATTAATTTTTATAGATGCTTTTCTCAGTCTGTCAGCATATATCCGTTACAGTTAGCTTATAGCTAATTATTATTATGACAGCACGCCAAACAAAACAAGAGAGTCATGCTGCTGCAAGGAAGCCATGCGGTGCCGGGAACATCTTGACGCTATAGTCTGAGAATGCGTAGAAGCATCTACACTGCATGTGTCCGGAAAAAGAAGTAACCCCCTTGACATCGTACAATAAAAGTGTCAAATGTGAACGAATCTGAATAAATGTTTGTACTTTTTTCTTTAATAAATTGCTGAAATGATCACCAAATTTCGACGAAAAAAATTATTTCTTAGCGAAATTTTTGTTGTATATCGATTATCGATAACAATTATATCCGTTGCCAATATGGCGTTACACGACTGAACCCCTCTGATACTGCACATTTATGTAACTCCAACAAATAATTACATTCTTTTTCTAGCACAATTAAACATCAACAATGCACTATTTATTGGCAATCAAAATGCATAATTCTAGTTAAATCTGCTAAAGCAAACAATAGTTAAACGGCTTTTGTGAGGTCACCCCAAACACTTCAGTTTCTGGTCTTTGTGTCTGACGTCTTTCACAAAGACCAACAAGAAAGCCTAGCTAACGCAAAAGGAACGCGCGACAGCAGTGCACATACGAAGACCCACTGCGAACAGATCTAAGTTTATCGAGCCTAGCAATCAATATCCGACACAGTGATGATAATGACAGCTGTATAGTATGAAAGTACATAACTATTTTGTCAGTAGACAGTCAGTTGCCTGTAACTGTTGATGAGTTCTGTGCAATGTTTTATGTGTCGTTGCAGTTAGTTTCACCTGTATGTATACACAGGCTAATTACGACCATCACCTCAGGAAGGTCTGCAACTCGATGGTCATTGGGTTACGTCAATGGTTCACGTGGACATGATAGAGACATGTCATTGGTGAAAGTGTGTTACATGTCATTGTTGGATCATACTGTGGCATGTCATCGTCTTGCTGCCGTGTCTGATGTCTCACTGTGTTACTTACGACAATGTTACGAAATTTAAATAGCATCATATGCACTGGCACTTGTGACGGAAACAGCATCTGACCATCTAGGGAAACGGAACTGCACCAAACGACAAAAATTTTCATCCAACCGCAAAGTGTCCATCAAATGAGCTCTCTGTTTTGTTCCATTTACCCTCACCTTTGCATCAAGTAGCAAAATAAGCAGGCTGAAAACATGGTACGCCATCCCAGCAATGGCATACCCGCAATCAGCCTGCCCTTTTGGTGGGGGGAGCAAAAATAATGATCACGTCTTGCAGTGACGTCAATCTGCCGAAAGTGTCGACACACCATAAGGGTACTTTCCCATGTGGGTGTCCCACCCCGCCAAATAAAGGATGACTGCAGTGAACACAGTCGTTTTTGTAAGCTGATGTACCGACACTTTCTTGGATCGTTTTTGTTAACACGACAAGCACCCCCTTCTCCAGTTCCATTAGCAGTCTAAGTATAATGCTGCATATTGCGGTGGTACCTTATTTAACTAATCAGCCAACCAAACTGTGGCCCTGCATGACTAATGAAGATCCCCCACCTGATGCCTGTGTATAAGCTGGCTACGATTCATGCTGTGTTAAGTCTCGCTGCGTTACTTACGACAATGTGTTACTTATGACGCTGTGTTACTTACATCTTGCTGTGTTACTTCACGCTGTGTTAAAAGTGAATGGCCGCAATAACTAGTTTGTGGTCACTGAAGTATGACTCTGTGACATAGCACTGGGCAATTTGTGATGACATTGTTGTATACACATGATCCAGTGTTGAACTGTAGTCTGTTGTCACGTCCGAGACAAGTTGTGTGTAACGTGGAAGTAATTCTGTCATTGTATCACGTGTAGATTGTTCACACCAGTCCAGGTTAAAGTCACCCATGATAAGGACGTGATGTAGCATGTTATCAGTGGTACACTGAAAGCTGTCTATTTCTGCTGTAATATGTGATATGGCATACTTCAGATGTTCCATGTCTGTTGAAGGTCGACGATACACGCATGCAATGGACAAAATGACTGATGGCTGAAGTGCTATTCTGATGACTGAACATTCGACTGTGTCATTTGAAGTGGCTAATGTGACAGGCTGTGACCTGTGTATGACTGGAAGTTTTGAATACAATGCCAAGCCGTAATGTGGCCTTTGGCAACTGTTGTGAGAACTGCAATGAATGATGTGATTGAAGTGGTCAACGTGATACATGGCATCATCATCAGTGTCTGCTGCACGTGTTTCACAAAAGATGCACACGTCGCACGCTGCGATGATGTGATCATGTCTGACTTCAGCAATGTGTTTGTGAAGTGATCGGACATTCAAGAACAGTATGTTGAACGTTGTAGGGCTGGCATGCAGTTGAGGAAAGTAGAGCGAGATGGGCATTCTGTGGCTGGTACGCAGCTGTGCCATCTCTTGTCGAACGTTTTCACTGATGTGCATTTTGTTTTCACATTCAATATGTATAGACCTTCTAATGTGCGAACACGACTGAGACCAACGTAATGGATGTGTGGTTCTTTACGTGATGATGTGAAGTCAACAACCACCTGGTCCATGGTATCACCTTGTGAGCGATGTATTGTTTTCGCTGCTGACTGACGTAAAGGAAACTGTTTGTGAAGTACTTGTGCTGAATGACTTCTTCCGACTTGAAACTGTCTGGACAATGGTAGTATTGGCGTGCATGTATGGTGAATGTGAGACTTGTACAATGTACGGCTGTCAGCACGTGTCCGAGCTCCTACCTTGTTGTCATCAAATAACATCCACACAATTCCTGATGCTGTCAAATTGTCTGTTGTAAGTTGGATGTGCTGAATAATTCCACCAGCGCCGTTGGCCAAGCCATCAGATACACTGACGTTGACAGAAATTTCGTATCTGCATCCAACTGCCAACGGAAGAGTGGATGGAAGTTGTGCTGTTTTACGTGAGTCTGCTGGAATGATGTTTAAAATGTGTAATGCCATATCTTGAGAGATGTTGCCAACCGTGGAATCAATGGACTTGATCAAATATTTCTGTTGTGTACTTCGTCCGTACAGTGAAATGTTGTGTTTCCACTTGGTTGTTGGTTTTAAATAAATGCTGTGCAGAACTGGGGTAGTTTGCTGCTTCTGGTGCAATTGTACGGGTGTGCAACATGTTTAAGTCTTGTGGTAATTGGTTACCTTCACGTACTCTTGCCAAGAGCTCAGCAAAAGGACGTGAATCTTGCTGACGCATGATTGTTGTAAGTTCGAACATGGTGAAATTTTCCTTCCACAAGTTTGGAGCAAGTGCATTGTAATGTGTTATGTGAGATGGTGATGAACTTAAGTCGGCAAATACAAAGCCATCCATAACAGGTGGAAGTTGGTACAACTCTCCAAATGCAATGATGGATGTGCCACCAAAAGGCAATCGGTTGTTGTGAAGTTCTTGTAGACGCTGGTTGATAAATGAAAGCATGCGGTGATTGACCATAGAAATCTCATCGATTAACCACAGCTTAATGTGACCAATTTGCGAATGTAATGTATTAAGTGATTCATAGTCAAGTCTGGTATATGTGAGACTTTGATTAGCTGGGATATGTAGTACACTGTGAATTGTGGCACCTCCAGCGATAAATGCTGCTTTGCCAGTTGGAGCCAATGTCATGGTGAAATTCTGTTCATAATTTTCTCCCGATCTGCTTTTGTAAAATCGCTCTGCCATTTCTCGCAGAGCTTTCAAGACGTAACTTTTTCCTGTACCAGCACCGCCAGACAGGAAACGATGAACTGCAGCACTTGATGTCTTCAAATTGTGTCATATACAAACTGCAACTGTTCGAAGTTGAGTGATTTCATTAAATGGTAAAATTCTTCATCTGGCATGTTGTATCTGAGTGAATTCGTGTCAGCTGTGACATGTCCTAGGCCAAGATCAAGTGCCAAATCATAGTCTCGGCTTTGGCCATGAGCATCTGGATGAATAGCTGCATGAAGTTCTGATTCATTTGTACCAGCTGTTGCAGCACTGCTCTCGCAGTGTTCAGCACCTGGTGCCAACAAATCCCACTGCTGTTCGACATCTGCTGAGGCAAGTAAGTCTTGTGCTGCAGTAACTTCTGATTCAAATGGCTCAAATTCTGCCACTCTGTTGGCAAGACGTTGTTTCACGGATTCCCAATGTTGTGTAAATGTAGCATGCTGACCAAGAAGGTCTGTTGTTTCATTTCTCCATGGCAAATACAACATGAGTTTTTGATGTGCAGCTTTTTCTGGATCATGTTCTGGATCAAAAACGAATGTGCAAATTATACGTGGCACTTTACGGCGCCGAGTTTGTTGTACTTCTCTGGTAAATGTGTTGTCATCAGCTGGATATTCGTCGTCAGAATTTGATGATGTATGTACGTTTGACACGTAGTCGTATGAAGCAACATAGTCTGCAAGACACACTGGTTCAAGTGACTGTTTTCGACTTGAATATCTGGTGAGGACGTTTGATTCTGCAACTTCAGCATCATCATCAAGCTGGTCAATGTTGGATTTGAGCAAATAAACACGCTCATCTGGTGGATTTGTGTTAATGAAGACAATTTGACGTGATGAACGTTTCAGTGGTAACTGTAGCAGCAAGTACACTGCTTCCTGTGCTGAAATCTCCACGTTATTTAAAAATTTTGTTACCAATGAGGCGAACTTGTTGTTTTAACGTGTTGTTTCCAAGTCTCGCTTCCTCACATGCGTTCCAAAGTAAGTCGCTCATGCCACGTTCTCCTTTGGCAATGTACGAAGTTATGTACGATGCGCATGCATATATTTCAAGAATAAACTGTATGTCATGATTTGCTCTCCATGCCTGCAGTGTGTGAATGTTGTAGTTGTTGACACGTATTTCAGATGGTGAATGTTTGATGAACGTAGTCGCCATTTTCAAACTAGATCTGATAGCCAATTTGTAGCTGTCATAATCCAGTTGGAGTGCTGCTAGGAAGTCATCCATGTTGGGAATTTCATCTGATGGTTTCATGGCAGCAAGACTGGTTTTGATGTTCTGCAAGTTTTCTGTGTGAACTTTCAGTTCATCTTTGTCACAAGTGAGTGGCTCAAGTATTTCTGTATTACACATGGGGTATTTTGGAAAACCAAATCGACACATGTTTGTTTTACGGAACTGTTTTTTGCATGTGCGAGTATGTTTGTGTATTTGAAGTTCAACGAGATTGTTTAGTTCATCATTGTGCCAAGTGCGTTGGCATGATATAAATGCATCAATGTACTGAGTAACGTCTGCTGTTTCACTGACACCATACTGTGGCACATCATCTATCCACAACAAGCAGTGCAAGCGTGGAGAGCCTCGATGTTGGAATTCAACTCTGTACCAAAAGTCTTTCAACTGGCCGAATGGACTTACGGCACTTTTGAGAAAGTCATTGAAATATTGTTGTATGCTGTAGTCAAAGTGACGTGCACAAGTGACTGGGTCTGAACTTATGAGACGACATTTATGTGACCAAGTCATCTGGTCGACCTGTTCGTCAGTCAATGTTACATTGTCGACAATTTCTGAGAGTATTTTCAGCAGATGTACCCATGGAGTTTCTGCTGCACTCAATGTCAGAAATAACTGTGCTGCACCCAGCTGTCGGATCATGGCAAACAAGTCACGTTTTGCCTTCTCCCAGTATGGAGGTGAACCACAAAGGTCCTTCAGCACACGATAACCGTCGTCGAATTTGACGAGATTATTGATGCTGTCGGCACTTCGCAATTTACCTGCTGTGTATACGTGTCCACCTGTTTTATGTTTGTGCACTGCCACGTTAACTTTTGCCGAACAGCTTGCATCTGACATTTTTTGAGCTTGTAGAATATGTTGTCAATACATGTGACACAACGTCTATCACTGCAGCGAAGCTCAGACTTCACAATGTCACTGTAATGAATTTTAACTGGATGAGTGTCGGGACGTGCAGTACCCCAGAAAATGTTTGGGAACGACAGTTCCTCTGAATATTTATCAACAAAGACACTTATAGGTTTATTGCCTTCACTGGGTGCAAAAGTGTGGACTTGATCAAAGTGGCCTGAGTCAATGTGCCCATAAACTGTTGCACGTTCTGAATCTTCAACAAAGTCAGGTGAAGAAAATAATGTGTCAAATATGCCTGCTCGATCAATATGCATGTCTTCAACCCATGGATCACTTTCATTGACAGCGTCAGCTGATGCGGATGACTCAAAATTCATGAATGTTGACACATTAGCTGTCACTGTTTCATCTGTCAGAGCTGCCTCATGAGACACCGTAAGAAGTGGATCTGGTTCTATTGTTTCAAGTTCTGAATGATGATTAAACGTTATATTCTGAAGCTGGAACAATTCACCATGTTCAACCACATATGTGCCAACTTCACGTATACACGCTGGCCGGATGTTTGATGTGAGAAATGCATGTTGATATTGCGATCGTCTTTTAAGTTGAACTGCAACTGTTTCAAGGTTTGAGCTTGTACGTGGCAATGTACTGACGGTTGTAGAAACGTCGGCTGGGACACATACTATGTTTCCATGAATACAAAATTGTTTCCCAACTACTGCTTCACGGATCTGCATGAAGGCCAATCGTGGAGACAATAAACGCCATTCGGTCATGTTAAGAACTGGCAAATGTGTTGGTACTGGTGGAAAATGTAAATTGTTGCGAATTGCACATGGTGGAAGTTTATTCTTGCATAAGTAATTGCTGCAGGTATTGCAAATGTATTCAATTCCATCTGGGCTACGTTTACCTAGCAAAACTGAGTCAATAATTGACAACGACTTTAAACGTATATTTGCAGCCAGTTGCACACTGTGTTTGTACAGCAGTTGGTCGCATGAACTGCAAATGTAAACTGAACCATGTGCAACAACGCTGTGAAAATGATGAATCAATGATGAAACAGATTGTGAAGCACATAAGTGTTGTTTCCTGGTTGTATCTGCAAGTTGTTCTTGTTGTCGCACGGTACTGTTCAGCCGACATGTTTTACGTCTCGCTGTGTTGGCCGACTGTTCGCGTTGTCGCACGTCAGCGACTTGCCGACATGTTTTACGTCTTGCTGTGTCCACCGACTGTTCAAGTTGTCACACGTCAGTGTTTTGCCGACATGTTTTACGTCTCGCTGTGTTCACTGACTGTTCACGCTGTCGTACGTCATTATCCTGCCGACATTTTTTACGTCTAGCTGTGTCAACTGACTGTTCGTTTTGACGTGAATCACTGTTTTGTCTACTGGTTCGTTTACGTTCTGCATCTGTTTTACGTGCTGATGTAGTGTTAGATTGGCTCACGTACAAGCACTCTGCTGTTGAACAACAGTGTACACTACCTGATGTCAATGTTCTAAATATTGTCTCGTTTAAATGACAAAACTGTGGCAAGTTTGGTTTTAGTTGTCGCTCTGAGTCACGACAACTGCCACCAGCGCCATATGTATGAATGTTACGAATGACTGCACGTACAAGTTCAGAAATGTTTTTAAATGTAGCCACTGACCTGGCCGTAACATCTTGCTGCATGTCTACACTGTCAACACGTGATTTGTTGTCCTTCAGCGCTGTCTGTTTCGACTTTGCCCATGTCAGAAGTTTTGATACACATCCGTACGTAATTATTCTGTTAAAAGGTATATCTGATGAACCTGAAAGAATGTTGGTAAATAACTGGTCGCAATAACTTTGTTGACAACTCTCACAAACATTAGACATCTTGCCGAGAATAATAAACAATGTTGATCATATCCCTGATGTTGAATCATACCACGGCGAAAAATAGTGTTGGGCGGTAACTGAAATTCGAACAAAGATAACGTCGAAACGATGCCGTCTCAGTATCACGTCGTTGAACGTCATCGATTAAAACCCCTTAAAAGCCCGCCGACATTTCTGGTTATGGTAAGAAGAAGTTTGTGTCCAACGGCAAGCATTTTCACGCAGAACGAGCCAACAGCGGTAATATGACAAAGTATTCTTTATTGACCGCGTGCGCAGGCTTCCTTGAACATCTAGGGGGTTATGATTTCGACCGTTATAGTTTATGTTTAAAGCTGAAAATGCCAAACGCTGGTTTTTCTACTCTACTTCTAGTGATTTCGGCGCAATTAGCTACTGAAGTGTGTCTTTTGAGGCCAAAATCGCCGAAAAATCTATTAAAACCCCTATTTTGGCGTTCAAGGTCATCCAAGGTCATTGAATTCGGTGGCAATCGAAAGCCAATGTACGACTTCCTATTACTGCTTAATAGTAACCTAAGCCCTATCTCGCACCGTTATTGAGATACAGCGACTTAATCGCTAAAAATCGCACATTTTCCCCACCCCCTCTTACTTAGCTTTCTGATTCATGCTGAAAATGTCGAACGCCGGTTGTCCAAGTATATCTCTAGTGATTTCGGCGCAATTCGCTATTGAAATATGTCACTGAGGCCAAAATCGCCGAAAAATCCATTAAAAAACCTTTATTTTTGCGTTCAAGGTCATCGAATTCGGCGCCAAACGAAAGCCAGTATACGATTTCCTATTGGTGGTTAATAGTAACCTAGGCCTTTTCTCGCACCGTTACTGAGATACAGCGAGTTATTGGCCAAAATTGCAAATTTTGACCACCCCCTCTCATTTAGCGACCTTGTTCGGGGTGACCCCCTTCGAATTTATGAAAAAGCTTTACG